>Ga0247793_1000032_pt1 | contig 27848 bp, 30 predicted proteins | sample UWRJS223509R6_FD_180939 | JGI IMG/M metagenome (GOLD analysis project Ga0247793, IMG submission 180939) | Soil microbial communities from Arlington Agricultural Research Station in Wisconsin, United States - UWRJ-S223-509R-6 | ecosystem: Environmental > Terrestrial > Soil > Agricultural land...
AGGACGAAAGGCTCGAAACCCCGCGTCCTGATGATGGCGGTCCATGTAACAAATAGGATGTAGAGGGACAAGACCCGCGCACCCTCGCCGCAGGCCTGATTTTGCTGCGGCTAGCGCATATCCGGCGGCCGCGGCAGCAGCTCCGCGACGTTGACGGCGATGCGATTGCCGTTCACGACGACGGTGCCCTTGGCCACCGGCAGATTATTGGCAAGGATGCTCACCGCGTCTGCTTCGGAGGCGTCGAGCTCGATGATGGCGCCACGACCCAGTCGCAGAACCTGGTGGATAGGCATAGCTGTGGTACCGAGCACCACGGTGATGTCGACGGCAACCTTGTCGAGTGTGGCCACGCTTGTTTCCTTGTTGTCATTCCGCGCGTCCCGCGGGCAAGCGTCAGGTCACCACGGTATGGTGAATGAGTGGTTAACGCACGAAACACCTTGATTGTCGGGCTTCCCGCGCCTGCCGGATCGGCGCCGGCCGAGTGGCGCGTGAGCGATTCCCCCCTGTCCTACGAGGAGGCCGTCGCCACCATCGACGCGCGCGCGACCGCCATCGCCGCGGGGAGTGCGCCGGAGCTGGTGTGGCTGCTCGAGCACCCGCCCCTTTATACGGCGGGCACAAGCGCCAATGCGGGAGACGTCCTCGACGCTCGGTTTCCGGTCCACGAGAGCGGGCGCGGCGGGCAGCTGACCTATCACGGTCCGGGACAACGGGTCGCCTATGTCATGCTCGATCTCAAGCGCCGTACTCCCGACGTTCGCCGCTTTGTCGCCAGCCTGGAGGAATGGATCATCCGCACGCTCGCCTCGTTCGATGTCGTGGGCGAACGCCGCGATGACCGGATCGGCGTATGGGTGCGCCGGCCGGACAAGGGCGAAGGCTACGAGGACAAGATCGCGGCGATCGGAATCCGCGTGAAGCAATGGGTGACACTGCACGGCATGGCGCTCAACGTCGCGCCGGATCTGTCGCACTTCTCCGGCATCGTGCCCTGCGGCGTCAATGAGACGCGCTACGGAGTAACCAGCCTCGCCGATCTCAAAGTTCGTGCGTCCATGACCGACGTGGATGCGGTATTGCGACGCGAGTTCGACATGCTTTTCGGCCCAATGGCCGGTCAAGCCGTCGGCAGCACGGAAAAGTCGCCACCGCGTCGTGGCGCGAGATCGACTTCGGTCCCTTCGCGCTGATCGAGCGCACTCACGCGCGCCGAAAAAGGCCCGCGCCGGCACGCCTCGATTGCAGCCTCGACATCGGCAGCAGGACCCGCGAACACGGCCTCGACCGAGCCGTCACGCCGATTGCGTACCCAGCCCTCCAGGCCACGTTGACGCGCTTCATCTTCCACAAAGGCGCGATAGCCGACGCCCTGGACACGCCCGCGCACGACGATATGGCGGATGACTCGATCGCTCACGCTCCGTCTCCCGCGTCGATGACGCGCGCACCCGTCCAGCGCGATGCCGACCATCGCTCAACCGACTGAACATAGGGCTCCGGCAGTTTCCACCCGCGCGCGGCCGCGGCGATCATCTCGACATAACCCGGGCGCGGCTTGCCAGGCGCCCGCCGCCGCAGAAGGTAGATCATTGCGCGCACACGCCGCCCTTCGGTCCGCACCGGCAGATGCCTGACATCGTAGAGGCCCTGGTGCAGCAGTTCGTAGGCGTGCAGCGCCGCGATATCGCGCGGCGTCAGGCGCCAGAGAACGCCATGCACGACATCGCCCGCACTCGGCGCGACTGAACCCCACCCTTCAAGGCCGACGAAGAAACGGTAACCCTCAAGTGTGGCTGGCCCGATTGCCCGCGCGTTCGGGCACCGGCGCGTCATCGCCGCCCGATTCATGTTCGAGCCATAGGCGAAGTAGAGGGTCATCGCCTCGGCATAGCAGAACTTTGATCGCTTCGTCAGCGCGCCCGCGTGGCGGCGTCCAGCCGGTCGATCTCGCGCTCGTAGTCGTCCGGCGTTGCGTCTTCCTGATCCTCGTCGTGGATCGGATGCTGGTCGTTGCCGCCATCAGGCGCCGGGGTAAACCCGCCGCCGGCCGGCACTTCGCCCGGCCGCCCGTCGTCGCGTGGCGGCATTGAATCGGGCGGCGTCGGCGGCTGATCGCGCCGCCGCAAATCGTCACGCAGTGCGTCCGGCGCGATGTTGGTTTCCAGGTCGACTTCGTCAGGCGCTCGGCGCCGCTGTCGCGGTTTGTTTCGCATGGCCTGGCTCCCTCTTGTTGTGTCGGGAACCAACGCTGCGACATGATGTGGGTTCCTGGGGTTCCCTGACGGATTGCCTCAGGCGAACTCGAGAATGACAGCGTCGACCGCGAGACTGTCGCCCGGCTTGGCATTGATCTTCTTGACCGTGCCGTCGATCTCGGCGCGCAGCACATTTTCCATCTTCATGGCTTCCACCACCGCGACCGTCTCCCCCGCCTTGACCTCCTGCCCTTCCTTGACGGCGATCGACACCACCAGGCCCGGCATCGGGCACACGACCTGCTTGCCGGTGTCGCCCGCCTTTCTCATCGGCATCAACCGCGCGTAGCCGGCCTCGCGCTCGGTGTAGACATAGGCGCGCGTCTCGACGCCGCGGTAGGACAACGCAAAACCATTCGGGATCGTGCGCACCTGAACGGTTGCCGGATGGCCGTCAACCGTTCCGCTCCAGACCGGCGCACCCGGCTTCCAGTCCGACACGACGTGGGACGCGCGGACCTTGCCGTCATGAAACCATACCTCGATCACGCCATTCTCGCGCTTGACGGTCAGTCGTATTTCCTTGTCGCCCAGCCACACCGCCCGCTCGCTCTCGCGCGTCACGGTCTTGCCGCCCAACTGTCCCGATATGCGCCGCTTGCGCTCGCCGAGCACGTGGTCGACGGCAGCGGCGACAGCCGCAAGCACTTTTGCCGCTTCGCCCTGCGGCGCGGCCGCATGAAACCCGCCTGGAAATTCCTCGGCGATGAAGCCAGTCGAAAGCTTCCCCGCCTCCCAGCGCGGATGCGCCATCAGCGCGGCGAGAAACGGCACATTGTGACGGATGCCGTCGATCACGAAGGCATCGAGTGCATCGCTTTGGGCGGCGATCGCCGCCGCGCGCGTCGGCGCATGCGTCACGAGCTTGGCGATCATCGGGTCGTAGTAGAGTGAAATCTCGCCGCCTTCATAGACGCCGGTGTCGTTGCGCACAGTCACGCCGTTGGCGGTTTGCTCCTGCGGGGGCCGGTAGCGTGTGAGCCGCCCTGTCGAGGGAAGGAAATTGCGGTACGGGTCTTCGGCGTAAACACGACTTTCGACGGCCCATCCGTCGAATGTGACATCGCTCTGCTTGATCGAAAGCTTCTCGCCCGCAGCGATCCGGATCATCTGCTCGACCAGGTCGATCCCCGTCACCAGCTCGGTCACCGGATGCTCGACCTGCAGCCGCGTATTCATTTCGAGGAAATAGAAGCTCCTGTCCTGCCCGGCGACGAACTCGACCGTGCCGGCGCTGTCGTAGCCGACCGCCTTGGCGAGCGCGACCGCCTGCTCTCCCATTTTCTTGCGGGTCGCGGCATCAAGCAGCGGCGATGGCGCCTCCTCGATGACCTTCTGGTTTCGGCGCTGGATCGAGCATTCGCGCTCGCCGAGGTGGATGACATTGCCGTGCTTGTCGCCGAGCACCTGGATTTCGACGTGACGAGGATCCGTGATGAACTTCTCGATGAAGACCCGCTCGTCCCCGAACGATGACTTTGCTTCCGAGCGCGCGCGGGCGAAGCCCTCGGCCACCTCGGCCTTGCTGCGCGCTGTGCGCATGCCCTTGCCGCCGCCTCCGGCGCTCGCCTTGATCATGACCGGATAACCGATTTCCTCGGCAACCCTGATCGCCTCCACCTCGTTTTCAATCACACCGAGATTGCCTGGGACGGTCGATACCTTGGCGGCCGCAGCCGCTTTCTTCGACTCGATCTTGTCACCCATCGCGGCGATCGCCTTCGGGTTCGGCCCGATAAAGACAACGCCGGCGGCGGACAGCGCTTTCGGAAAGGCCTCGCGCTCGGAGAGAAAACCGTAGCCCGGATGCACCGCCTCCGCGCCGCTCTGCTTGCAGGCAGCGACGATCTTTTCGATCACCAGGTAGCTTTCGGAGGCCGGCGGCGGGCCGATCGCGATCGCGCTATCCGCCATCGCGACGTGCAGCGCGTCGTGGTCGGCCTCCGAGTAGACGGCGACCGTTTCGATACCCAGCTTGCGCGCGGTCTTGATGATCCGGCAGGCAATTTCGCCGCGATTGGCGATCAGGATACGCTTGAACATGCCTTGTGACTGGCCCCAGATGCCGGGCTTTTGGCTTGCTGCGTCAAATTGGAAAAGTCAATCGCCGGCCTCGTATCAGGTGGAAAATGCTTTTCCACCCGGTGCCTTAGCACGAAAGCGTTTGTTCTCCCTATCCGCGTATGGCCGCGCGTTGATGCTCTTTGGCACGCGCCCTATTCCACCTTGGGTGCCGTCGACTATATTAGGACGACTTCATAGCAATTTGAGTGGAGGTTGGTCATGGCGTTGGCGATTGGCGATACCGCACCCGATTTCGAAGCTGATACCACGGAAGGCAAAATCCGATTTCACGATTGGCTAGGCAATTCCTGGGGCATTTTATTTTCGCACCCGAAGGACTTTACGCCCGTATGCACCACCGAGCTCGGCACCATGGCCCGGCTCAAACCCGAATTCGACAAGCGCAACACAAAAATCATCGGCATATCGGTCGACCCCGTCGACAACCACAAGAAGTGGGCGGTCGACATCAAGGAGGTCGTCGGCTTTGCGCCGAACTATCCGATGATCGGCGATACCGAGCTGAAGATTTCGAAGGCCTACGGCATGTTGCCGGCGAGCACCTCCGGCACCTCGGAAGGCCGTACGCCGGCCGACAACCAGACCGTCCGCAACGTCTTCATCATCGGCCCGGACAAGAAGATCAAGTTGATCCTGGTCTACCCGATGACCACGGGCCGCAACTTTGACGAGGTGCTGCGTGTCATCGATTCCCTGCAACTGACCGCCAAGCATCGCGTCGCAACGCCCGCGAACTGGAAACAGGGCGAAGACGTGATCATTGCCGGATCGGTCAGCGACGAGGAAGCCAAAAAGATCTGGCCACAAGGGTTTAAGGCGCCGCGGCCTTATATCCGCATCGTGCCGCAGCCACGCGGCTAGCGGACCCGAGATTGCACGCAAGGGGCGCGGACGATAACGTCCGCGCCCTTCCTGTTTTATTTCGGCTGGGGGATTGAATGAACGACGCGGCCAACAAGCAACCGCCATTTGCCGAATTTCTCGGCCTCAAGATCACGCACGTTTCGCCCGAACGGGTGACCGCAGAACTCATCGCGCGCGATGATCTTAACAACCGTTTCGGCATCATGCATGGCGGCGCCCTCATGGCGCTTGCCGACAACCTCGGTGGCACGGCGACGACCGCCAATCTCAAGCCGGGTCAATCCACTACGACAGTCGAAAGCAAGACCAATTTTTTCGCGGCAGTGCCGATCGGCGACGTCGCGAAAGCGGAATGCACGCCGCTCCATCGCGGCCGCAGCACCATGGTCTGGCAGACGCGCATCACGCGGGGAGATGGCAAACTTTGCGCGCTGGTGACGCAAACCCAGCTCGTTCTCGATCGCGGAAAGTAGCGATCAGCGGCGATCTGGCTTCGCCGCGCCACGGTTAGCCAATACGACGCCGACGGCGCAAACCAGCATGCCGAAAACCGACATGGCGTCGAGCCGCTCGCCGAACAGGCCATAGGCGAACAACGCCGTGACCGCGGGCACCAGATAGAAAAGGCTCGCAAAGCTCGTCGCCGCAGAGCGCCGGATGAGCCAGTACATCAGCCCTACCGCTGCAATCGACAGAACCAGCACCAGCCAGGCGAGCGCGAAGATGAGCTCGCCGCTCCAGTGGATTACGCGCGTCTCGAATGCAAAGGCGCCGATCGCGAACAGGATGCCGGCGCCAAAATACTGCACGAGGTTACCCGCGCGCCAGTCGATGCCGCCGCAGTAGCGCTTCTGATAGAGCGTGCCGAGCGTGATCCCGATCAGCGAGAGAAAGCTGGCAAACCAGCCCAGCGACGAGCCTGCCATCACGATGTCCCGGTCATGCAGCACCAGGACGACGCCAATCAGCCCGAGCACGAGGCCGAGCCACTGAATGCGGGTAACCGCCTCGCCCATGAAGCGGTTGGCTATCGTCGACGTCAGGATTGGCTGCAACCCCGGGATCAGCGCCGATATACCGGCTGGCACGCCCTGGCTGATCGCGGTGAACACGCCGCCAAGGTAGAGCCCATGCACCAAAGCCCCGGCCGCGAGGCTATGGGCGATGTCCGGCCGGCTTGGGAAACGTGCACCTCCAATAGCTGCGATCAACGCCATGAGCACGACGACAAAAACCATGCGCACGGCCAGAAAAGTCAGCGGTTCGATGTAAGGCAGGCCATAGCGGGCGCCTATGAAGCCGGTGCTCCAAAGCAGGACGAAAACGACCGGAGCAGTCGTAATCGCCAATTGGGTGAGGCGCGATGATTTTGGCGGCACGGGAGGCTTTGCTGACGGCGGAAGGCGGCACGCCTATACCATTTTTTACGCAGCGTTTCCTTGCCCCCTGTTGCCGGATGGGTCCCTATGCACAAGCCGCATGGGGGCGGCATCGGGGGCTTCGCAGCCATGAGACTGCTGGTATTTTACATCGTGTTTGTCGCAATCGGCGAAGCAATCGCTTACGTCGCCGGCCGGACCGTCGAGCTTTGGTCGCCGGTAACAAGTCTGCCGGTATTCCTCAGCGCCTTCTTCTTCGTGCTGTGGGCCGCCTGGCGGCTCGCCGTGAAGGTGGGCTGAGCTCAGGTTCCAACAACTCACGCGCTTGTTAAAGGAACCGCAGGCGTAGCCCGCGGGTTTCTTCTATTCGGCACGAGAAAATACGTCGAATGGAAGGAGGACGTCATGACAGACCCGCGCTTTTCCGACCCGCGGTATAACGATCCGCGGCTGAGTGACCCGGTGCTTCGGCGGGACGATAGTGCCGCCGGCGGAATGTGGGGCTGGATCGCGGGCGTCGCGGTTCTGCTACTGATCGGTTTTCTGATCATCGCCGGCTGGAACAACAACCCCAATACGGCGAGCAGCGGCTCGTCGCCGACGGCGACCAGCAGCGCACCTATGAGCCGCACGCCGAGCACGACCGGTTCGGGCTCGACGTCGCCGCGGCCGGCCACGCCCGCTGCGCCAACTGCTCCGGCGCCATCGCAACCGTCGCAGGGCGGCGAGAAGTAGTAGGAATTAAACTGCACAATTTGACGAACGCCGCTCCGGCACAGCGTTGAGCGCCGGAGCGGTGGCGTGCCGGAATGTGTGACGATGAAACGGCGAGCCGGCGCAACGCCAAACGAAGTGAGTTAGCCCAAGATCGACGAAATGCCGAAGCCGAGGGTCGCGCTGACGACGGCCTCGATTGCCTGAAACTGGATGCCCGTCAACTCATGACTGACATAAGGAAATAGCGCCTGGCCGAGCGGCAGCATGAGCGCCGCCACAAGCGCAACGCAAAGCAATCGCATGAGCATATCCCTGTCGAGCATCGTGTCCTCCCCCCTGCTCTTTTTTTCCAATTGTGCACGCTGGATGCGGCCCGGGCAACCTCAGATCTTCAATACGTCGTCGATCGGAACCCTGTAGCCGTTCGCCAGCCTGTTGGTCTCGTTCGCCATCCCCACCACCGCCATCAGCTCGCCGAACATGGCCTCGCTCATCCCGGCCCTGCGGGCGGCTTCCGTGTGGGTCGCAATGCAATAGGCGCAGCCATTGGTGACCGACACCGCCACGTAGATCATTTCCTTGACGAGCGGCTCGAGCGCGCCAGGCGCCATCACCTCTTTCACGCTTTCCCACGTCCGTTTGAGCGTCTTCGGATCGTGCGCGAGATATTTCCAGAAATTGTTCACGTCGGGGACGTTGCGGGTTTTTTTGATATCGTCGAAGACCGCGCGCACCTGCGGCGACGCATCGGCATATTCGATTGGCGGGGGTGTGGGCATGAGGCACTCCTTCAGTGTTTCATTTTGTCATTGCCGGGCTTGACCCGGCAATCCATGATGACCCGGCTGTAAAGCCAACCTTAATTGAGGCTCTCAGGCGCTGAAATTCGTTATGGATGCCCGGGTCAAGCCCGGGCATGAAGCCGAGAGCATTGCACGCCCGGGAGAAAATCCATGCCCAAGACGCCCGACTATTTCGCGGGGAAAACCATCATCATCACCGGGGCCGCCAGCGGCATCGGCCGGGCCACCGCGCTCATTTTCGCGCGCGAGAAAGCGAACGTCGTATGCGCTGATATCGACGAAAACGGCGTCAAGGAGACGGCGGAAAAGATCAATGCAATCGGCAGCCAGGCGTTGGCGCTTACCATCGACGTCACCAAACGCGGGGCGGTCAGGGACATGGTCCAGCTCGCCATCGACGGCTTCGGCACCGTGCATTTCCTGTTCAATTCGGCCGGCGCCGCCATCAGGCGCGCCAAATTTCTCGAGATCGACGACGATCTGTTCGACAGAACGTTCGATCTCAACGTCAAGGGAACGCTCTATCCGATGCAGGCGGTGCTGCCGCATATGCTCGGCAACAAGTTCGGCGTAATCGTCAACATGGGCAGCATGTCGCATCGGCGCGGCGGTCCGGGATCGTCGGTGCATTATGCCGCCGCCAAGGGCGCGGTCGTTACGATGACAATGGGCGTTGCGCGGGAATTTGCCACCCAGGGCATTCGCGCTCTCTCGATTTCACCGGGACCGATCCGTACGCCCTTTCAGGCGGCGGCCAGCAGCTCCCCCGAGCTCGTTCAGCGCTTTCTCGACGACGTGCCGATGAAGCGTTTCGGCGAGCCGGAGGAAATCGGAGAGCTTGTGCTCTTCATGTGCTCGGATGCCTGCGAATTCATGACCGCCGATACCGTCTACGTGAATGGCGGCGGCGGCTGGCGCTAAAAAGCCAATGCGCGGGCGTTGGCCCGCGCATTGCACTTGTGTTCTTCCGGCATCCTAGGCCGCGACGTTTAGCAAACTGGCGTTCTCCAGTTCCAGCATTGCCGCCTTTTTTGCGTTGGCCATGAGCTCGGCCACCGGAACCGTCGCCATCTCGTTCTCCCGGACCAGCGGCAGACGCAGATAGGGCGGCTCGCGGAACCAGACATACTCGTAGATGTGACCCGTTTCCGCGTGTTCGACGGCAATCGTCCGGCCATGGATCTTGATACCGAAATCCCGGACACTGCCCTCGGTCGCAAGCTTGGGTGACTGCAAACCAAAGATTCGGTGCAGCACGGCATCGATTTCGGTCGGGAAGAACGGTTTGTGCATCACGGCCGTCGCGCCGAGCTTGAATGCCTCGCGTTCACGCGCGGCATTATATTCAGCCGAGATCATCACGACTTTCGCCTGCGGGTTTGCCTGCATCAGCTTGCCAAGGGTCGCATAGCCGTTCAGTCCCGGCATGTTGACGTCGAGGAAGACCACATCGAACGTCTCCGCGGTGCATCGCTTGACCGCCTCGGCTCCGGAGTGCGCTTCTTCGATGTTCAGGTGAAAAATCGAGCTCGCCAGAACCTTGCGCATCACCTTCAGAGCGACCGCCGAATCGTCAACGAGCAGCACCTGCATCGGCGTCGACACGCGCTGATATGTCGACAGGATCGCCGCGATATTCTTGTTGCCGAATGGCTTGGTGAGAAACTCGTAAGCATCGAGCTGCCGCGCGAGATCGATGCAGCGCCGGTTGGCCCGCCCCGAAATCAGTGTCACGAAGGTCTTGTTGCCGGCAATGCGCGCTGCCCACAGGGCATCCATGCCGCCCATTGTCGGCATATGAACGTCGATGAATGCCAGATCGACACCATGGTCGAGCGCTTGCAGGCATTCCACGCCGTCAAAAGCATGGACGATGTTCGCAACGTATTCGGACGGCAACGCGTCGCGAATAAGCTGGTGAACAGTGCTTGCATCATCAGCGATAAGTACTTTCGTCGGTCTTTGCTGCATCAAAATTACCCTCCATCAGCCCACCGCAATGAAAATGCGGAGCGACCTCAAACGTTCAAGGTCGGCACAGGGACTGACGAGTTCCTGGCTAATTTGTGCTTGGATAAGTGTCGCGGGTTTTACTCAATTGCGTCGCTGCTCGCACGGGCATACCGCTCACGACCAAAAATCCTTTGTATCCTCTTCGGGACCATGACCATAAACTGCTGAAAATTTTCGCTTGATTGGGGAATATTTGGCCAGCGCCGTAGTTAGTCGGCTTAGAGATTAGCCGTGTTATGGGAGGGAGGCATGGGTAGGATCACGCTCGTCGCCGTTGTTGCTTCGGCCTGTCTGGTCGTGCCCGCGCTCGGGCAGCAGCCGTCGGGCCCGCCCGTGGGACCCGACTGGTCGAAAATCGAGGTGAAGAGCTTCGACCTTGGCAGCCGCACCTATATGCTCGAGGGCTTCGGCGGCAACACGACGATTGCCGCAGGCGACGACGGCGTCATCATGGTGGACGGCCAGTTCGCGCAGATGCACGACAAGCTCAAAGCCGCGATTGCCGCCGTCACCCAGCAGCCGGTTCGCTTCCTCGTCAATACGCACTACCACCGCGATCATGTCGGCGGGAATGCGCCATTCAGCAAAGACGGTGCGGTTGTGGTCGCCCAGGAGAACGTGCGCAAGCGTCTCGCCGAAGGCACGACGATGGCCGTGCCGGAAGTCAAATACACGCCGGCGCCTGAGGAGACGCTGCCCGCCATAACGCATAAAGACGGCATGACGCTGCAGGTGAAGGGTCGCTCCGCGCAACTTAAACATCCAGTCAATGCCCATACCGACGGCGACACCTTCGTGTACTTCGCCGACGCAAATGTTATTTCGACCGGCGATACCGTCGCGATGGGCCGCTATCCGAATATCGATTTCGCCAATGGCGGGAGCCTAAAGGGAATGATCGCGGCATCGGACGCTTATCTGTCGCTCGCCAACGATGGCACCAAGATCGTGCCCGGCCACGGGCCGCTCGCCACCAAGGCGCAGCTCGCCGAGTACCGCGCAATGCTCTCGACCGTCCGCGACCGGATGCTGGCGCTGATCAAGGAAGGCAAGAGCGAGGCCGATGTCGTCGCCGCCAAGCCCTTCGCCGACTTCGATGCAAAATTCAAGGCGAACGACCAGGCCAGCACGAACTGGATGCGCGTGGTCTATGCGAGCGTGAAGAGCGAGTAAGCCTGCAAACGCTAGCGGCTAGAGAGGCAAATTATCGTGCTTCCGGGCCGGCATCTCGACGTGCTTGTTGCGCAACATGGCCAGCGCACGGGCGATACGCCGGCGCGTCGAGTGCGGCATGATCACGTCGTCGATATAGCCCCGTTCGGCCGCGACAAAGGGTGATAGAAAGCGCTCTTCATATTCCTTGGTGCGCGCCGCGATCTTCTTCGGGTCGTCCATGTCGGCACGGAAAATGATCTCAACCGCCCCTTTCGCGCCCATCACTGCGATCTGCGCCGTCGGCCACGCGTAATTCAGATCGCCCCCGACATGTTTGCTCGCCATCACGTCATAGGCGCCGCCGAAGGCCTTGCGCGTGATCACGGTGACCAGCGGCACCGTGCATTGGCTGTACGCGAACAGAAGCTTGGCGCCATGCTTGATCAGCCCGCCATATTCCTGGTCGGTGCCGGGAAGGAATCCGGGCACGTCTACAAAGGTGACAATCGGGATGCCGAAGGCATCGCAGAAGCGCACGAACCGGGCCGCCTTGCGCGAGGCATCGCTGTCGAGCACCCCGGCGAGCACCATCGGCTGGTTGGCGACAAAGCCGACCGTGCGCCCGGCTATGCGGCCGAAGCCGGTGACGATGTTCTTGGCGTATGCCGATGAGATTTCGAAAAAATCGCCCTCGTCCGCGACTTTGAGGATCAATTCCTTGATGTCGTACGGCTTGTTCGGGTTGTCCGGCACCAGCGTATCGAGTGATTCATCGATGCGGTCGGATTCATCCTGCGTCGGCCATTCCGGCACGCCGCTCTCGTTGTTCGACGGCAGGAAGTCGATCAGCCGGCGCATCTGCAGCAGGCACTCGACGTCGTTCTCGAAAGCGCCGTCGGACACGCCGGACTTGGCCGTATGCACGGACGCGCCGCCAAGTTGCTCGGCGGTGACGACTTCGTTGGTCACGGTCTTCACGACGTCGGGGCCCGTGACGAACATGTAGCTCGTGTCCTTCACCATGAAGATGAAGTCGGTCATGGCCGGGGAATAGACGTCGCCGCCGGCGCAGGGACCCATGATGACGCTGATTTGCGGGATGACGCCGGAGGCGATCACGTTGCGCTTGAAGACCTCGCCGTAACCGCCAAGGGCGGCCACGCCTTCCTGGATGCGTGCCCCGCCGGCGTCGAACAGGCCGATGATCGGACAGCGCGCCCGCATTGCCATGTCCTGCACCTTGATGATCTTCTGCGCGTGGGTCTCGGACAGGGAGCCGCCGAACACCGTGAAGTCCTTCGAGAAGAGATAGACGGCACGCCCGTTCACCGTTCCCCAGCCGGTGACGACGCCGTCGCCGGGGATCTTCGACTTCTCCATGCCGAATTCGTTCGAGCGATGCTCGACGAACATGTCGAATTCCTCGAAGGAACCCTTGTCGAGGATGAGCTCGATGCGTTCGCGGGCTGTCAGCTTTCCGCGCTTGTGCTGGGCCTCGATGCGCGCCGTGCCGCCGCCGAGGCGGGCCTCCTCACGGCGCTTCTCAAGTCTGTCGAGGATGTCCTTCATTTCGCTCTCACCCCTGCCCGTCGCCGGGTCGGAATCCCGCCAGAGGCATACCATGGGAGGCCAGTATCGTCATTGGAGAGGCTTGGAGACACTTGGCACCGCCCCCAAAGACTGCTTACAAGCCGGACATGAGCGAGCACCAGACCGCAGCCGAGCTAATCCAGCAGGGCCTCGTGCACCATCGCGCCGGGCAGATTTCGCTCGCCATGGACCGCTATACCCAGGTTTTGCGCAACGACCCGCAAAACGCCGACGCGCTGTACTACATCGGCGTTATCGCCTGTCACGAAGGCCAGTTTCAGCAGGGCATCGATCTTGCGCGCCGGTCACTGTCTTTCCGCCCCGGGCAGGCACGCGGTTACAATCTGATCGGCCAGGCGCTGCACCGGATGGGAGATCTCAAAGAAGCACTCGAAAGCTTCGACAAGGCGCTCGAATGCGACGTCAATTTCGCCGACGCCTATGGCAACCGCGCAAACATGCTGGCCGAGCTCGGCCGCCATGCCGAAGCGATATCAAGCTTTGACCGCGCCGTTGCGCTGAACCCGAGATCGGCAACGGATTGGCTCAACCGCGGCGCCACCTTGCATGGCATTGGCCGCGTCGAGGACGCTATCGCGAGTTATGACAAGGCAATCGCGCTCGACCCGGATTTCTGCGTGACGCACAGCAATCGCGCGCACGCTTTGCTCGATGCGGGGCGCAACGATGAGGCGCTTGCCGCCTATGACCGCGCGATCGCGCTCGAGCCGAAAATGGCGGAAGCCTATCTCGGCCGGGCGGTTGTGCTGAAAAAGCTCGCCCGGCTGGATGACGCCCTTGCCAGCGTCGACAAGGCAATCGGGATGAAGGGCGACGTTGCCAAGATGTACGAGGCGCGCGCCTCTCTCTTGCGCGATCTCGGGCGAGACGAGGACGCGCGCGCGGCCGATGCCAGAGCTGCCGAACTCGCCGCAAATGCCGGCGGGAGCAACTCGAGCGCACCGCCCGCAAATTAAAGTTGCAGATTGTGGAACTTTCAGTCGGTTCCGGTCGTTTGGCGGGATAGTCAGAAGGACATCCCCCATGAATCACGCCACTTCCCGCGGCACCGCGCCGCGCCTTGCCACTCCCACTGATCTGGGCGCCAACGCCGCCAAAGACATCGCCGGTGCCATCAACGGTATCCTGGCCGACACCTTTGCGCTTTATCTCAAGACCAAGAATTTCCACTGGCACATCAGCGGACCGCATTTCCGCGACTACCACCTGCTGCTCGACGAGCAGGCCGAGCAGATCTTTGCCACGACCGACGTCCTCGCCGAGCGCGTCCGCAAGATCGGACAGCCGACTTTGCGCTCGATCGGCGATATTTCGCGCCAGCAGAGGTTGTCCGATAACGATGCCCCCTACGTCGAGCCGCAGGACATGCTGGCGGAATTGCGCGACGACAATCAGCGCGTCGTTGCGTCGATGCGCGAAGCGCACGACGTCTGCGACGAGCATAATGATGTCGCGACCGCAAGCCTTCTGGAGACCTTCATCGACGACGCCGAAAAGCGCGTGTGGTTTCTCTACGAAGCAAGCCGTAAAGGCGACCCGACCGGTCACTAGCCACAGTCAGTCCGTCAGGATCAGCACGCTCACCGCCGCGTCGAATTCCGCCTCCCGGAACGCGCGGCGCTGGAGCGCAAGCTCGTCACGGCCCCACTGCGACATCTGCCAGTCTTCATCGACATGTGCCGCCGACCAGACCTCGCCGGGATCGAGCGCCCGATGGGCGAGCGCGACCGCGAACAGACCTGAGCCGGTCAGTGTCGTGATCGATGAAACGGCGCCAAGCCGCCACGGCTCTGTGGGAATAGCAGAACGCAAAGCCTCAACGGATTCGCGCGGCTGGGCGACGTGCATGACACCTTGCGCCAGCACGAAGCGCGCGTTGAACCGGTCGCGCGCCCAGGCCAGGACTGGATCCCATGCGCGCGCTTGCTTTTCGACCAGACCGGCAGGCGCCTCCGCGCGATAACACACCAGATCGGATCGCAGATATTTCTCGATCTCGTCGGCAACAGGCCGCGGCGCGTCGCACACCGCATCGATGATGGCGTTGGCCAGCCGTGTCAGCGGCATGCGCGCCGGATCGACGACGTCGTATTGCGAATTCCATTCGCCCGCGATCGCTTCGGCAAGTTCGTGTGTCGGCGCGTTCAGCGTGCGCCGCGCCGGCGTTTTAACCGGTTTCCCGTCGAGCAGGATCGCACCGCCCTCACCGACATGCGCGGTTTCGTAGAACCGCTTGCGCAAATTCGGCCGCAAGGCGTGGCGCACCGCCTCAACCGGGTCGAGCGGCTGGTTTTCGAATATCTCGGTAAATATGTCGCGCATCAGGTGATTGTGATTGTGCGCCGCAACAACGGCGGAACCAAGCCTGTGGGGCGCCTAAACGCGATCGTCATAAGCGCCGCTGGCGCGTACCAAAATAGCCCCGCTCCGGACATTAGACCGCCGCTTTCAGAGAGCGAAAAACCTATCTCAGACTTGCGGTTGATAGACCTCAACCATGACGGAAGGATAGGTAGCCTTGCGGGTTGGTACCCAATAATATCCGCTCGGAATCGCGCCGGGAAACAAGGCCAATTGAGGACAATCGCCGCCGGGGCTGTGACGCGACGCCGTTTATCCAGTGCCGAGTAACGGGGCGCGTTTCGAGGAGTCAATGAAGAATACCGACATTTCTGCCCGGGATTACTTCCACAAGGTCGTGGACTGCCAATGGGCTTGCCCGGCGCATACACCGGTTCCGGAATATATCCGGCTGATCATGCACGGTCGTTATTCCGACGCCTACATGATCAACTGGCGGTCGAATGTGTTCCCGGGGATTCTGGGCCGTACGTGCGACCGTCCTTGCGAGCCGGCCTGCCGGCGCGTCCGCGTTGAGAAGGAGCCGGTGGCAATCTGCCGCCTGAAAAGAGTGGCGGCCGACTACAAGGATGACATTCGCGAGCGCCTACCAAAACCCGCGGCAAAAAAGAACGGCAAACGCATCGCGCTGGTCGGCGGCGGCCCGGCCTCTCTCACCGTCGCCCGCGACCTCGCCCCGCTCGGCTACCACTGCGTGGTATTCGACCAGGATCCAAAAGCCGGCGGCATGATCCGCACTCAAATTCCGAAATTCCGCCTGCCCGACTCCGTCATCGACGAGGAATGCGGCTACATCCTCGACCTTGGCGTCGAATTCCGCGGCGGCAAGCGCATCGACAGTATGAAGGCGCTGCTGGCCGAGAACTGGGATGCGATTTTCGTTGGCTCGGGCGCCCCGCGCGGACGCGACCTCGACATTCCCGGACGCAAGGAAGCGGTCAAGAACATTCACATCGGCATCGACTGGCTCTCGTCCGTCTCGTTTGGCCACATCGACAAGATCGGCAAGCGCGTTGTCGTTCTCGGCGGCGGCAACACCGCGATGGACTGCTGCCGCTCCGCCCGCCGGCTCGGCGGCGAACAGGTCGATGTCGTGGTCCGCTCCGGCTTTGAGGAAATGAAGGCGTCACCCTGGGAAAAGGAAGACGCCATGCACGAGGGCATTCCGATCCATAATTTCCTCGTGCCGAAGGAATTCACGCACGAAAACGGCAAGCTCACCGGTATCACTTTCGAGAAGGTGAAAGCCGAGTACGACGCCAAGGGCCGGCGCAAGCTCGTTCCCGCCGGCGAGCCGCCCCAGCATTTCCCCTGCGACGATGTGCTCGTGGCGGTCGGCCAGGAGAACGCTTTCCCCTGGATCGAGCGCGATACCGGCATCGAATTCGACCAATGGGACATGCCGAAGGTCGACACCACGACCATGGCGTCCACGCATCCGAAAGTTTTCTTCGGCGGCGATGCGGCGTTCGGCCCGAAGAACATCATCTGGGCCGTCGCGCACGGCCACGAGGCCGCCGTTTCGATCGACAAGATGCTTAACGGCGAGGACATCTCCGATCGCCCCATGCCCGCGGTCGAGGTCATGAGCCAGAAGATGGGCATCCATGAATGGTCCTACGACAACGAAATCGCGCTCGATAAACGCTACAAGGTGCCGCATCGCGACAAGGTGATTGCGCTCAAGGACATCAAGGCCGAAGTCGAACTCGGCTTCGATGAGAAACTCGCTTTCGCGGAAGCCGGCCGCTGCCTGAATTGCGACGTGCAGACCGTGTTTTCCGCGCAGCTCTGCATCGAATGCGATGCCTGCGTCGACATCTGCCCGATGGACTGCATCACCTTCACTCCGAACGGCGAGGAAGCCGATTTGCGCAAGCGGCTGACCGCGCCGTCGCATAATCTGACCCAGGATCTCTATGTCCAGGACGGCCTCAAAACCGGCCGCGTCATGGTCAAGGACGAGGACGTCTGCCTCCACTGCGGCCTGTGCGCGGAACGCTGCCCGACCGGAGCCTGGGACATGCAGAAATTCTTGCTCGATATGACTCACGCAGGGAATTCATGCCGACCGCCACGCCGATCAGCCGCGTAAACGACTTCGTTATACGCTTCGCCAACGTCAACGGCTCGGGCTCGGCGAGCGCAAACGAGATGTTTGCGCGCGCAGTTATGCGGATGGGTGTCCCGGTCGCGCCGCGCAATATCTTTCCATCAAACATTCAAGGCCTGCCGACCTGGTACGAGGTTCGCGTTTCCGAAGCTGGGCATCTCGGCGCGCGCGGCGGCACCGACCTGATGGTGGCGATGAACCCGCAGACCTTCGACAGGGATATCGCCGGCATCGAGCCGGGCGGCTACCTGTTCTACGACTCCACCAAGCCGCTCCCTCCGTCGAAATTCCGCGAAGACATTACGGTCATCGGCGTGCCGCTGACCGCGATCTGCAATCGCGAATACACCGATCCGCGCCAGCGCCAGCTGTTCAAGAACATCATCTATATCGGCGTGCTGACCGCCCTGCTCGACATCGATGTGAAGGTCGTCGAGCAACTCATTGGCGAACAATACAAAGGCAAGGACAAGCTGATCGAGCCCAATCTCAAGGCGCTGCACATCGGCCGCGACTACGCGGTCCTCAATTTGCAGTGCCCGCTCGGCATCAAGCTGCGGCGCGCCAACGCCGTGGGCGACCGGATTTTCATCGAAGGCAACTCCGCCGCCGCGCTGGGAGCGGTCTATGGCGGCGCGACGGTCTGCGCCTGGTATCCAATCACGCCGTCGTCCTCGCTCGCCGATGCCTTTACCCGTCACTGCGCCAAGCTGCGCGTCGATCCGCAGACCAAGCAGGCCAAATACGCGATCATCCAGGCCGAGGACGAGCTCGCCTCGATTGGCATCGTGATCGGTGCGGGCTGGAACGGCGCGCGCGCGTTTACGGCCACTTCCGGGCCCGGCATCTCGTTAATGCAGGAGTTCATCGGACTTTCCTATTTCGCTGAGATCCCTGCGGTTATCTTTGATGTGCAGCGCGCGGGCCCCTCGACCGGCATGCCGACACGGACGCAGCAGTGCGACGTCACGTCCTGCGCGTATGCCTCGCACGGCGACACCAAGCATGTGCTGCTGTTCCCGGAAAATCCGACGGAAAGCTTCGAGTTCGGCGCCCAGGCCTTCGATTTGGCCGATCGGCTGCAGACGCCGATCTTCGTGATGCTCGACCTCGACATCGGCATGAACCATCACCTATCGAAGCCGCTCGCCTGGGACGACAGCCGCAAATACGACCGCGGCAAGGTGATGACGGCGGAAGAGCTCGAGGCCGGCAAGGAATTTGGCCGCTATCTCGACGTCGACGGCGATGGCATCCCCTACCGGACCTATCCCGGCACGCATCCGACCAAAGGCTCATTCTTCACGCGCGGCACCTCGCGCGACCGCTATGCCCGCTACACCGAGGAAGGCGCGCCTTACGTCGACAACATGCAGCGGCTGATCCGCAAGTTCGACACCGCCAAGGACCTGGTGCCGCGACCGCTGATCGCGACCGCCGGAAAGCCGACCAAATACGGCGTGATCTATTACGGCTCGACCTCGCCCGCGATGGACGAGGCGATCCACATGATCGAGGCGCGCGGACATTCGCTCGACCGTATGCGGGTGCGCGCTTTCCCGTTCCATTCCAGCGTCAACAGCTTCGTCGCCGACCACGACTTCGTGTTCGTGGTCGAGCAGAACCGTGACGCGCAGCTACGTTCGTTGATCGTCAACGAATGCGGCATCGACCCGGTGCGGCTGGTGCCGATCCTGCATTATGACGGCACGCCCATCACCGCCCGTTTCATCGCCAAGACAATCGGCGATCACCTCGACAAGCTGACGGTGAAGCCGATGAAGGTGACCTCATGACCTATCTCGCCAAGCCGAAATTCCACCATCCCGATCTGCCGAAGAATTCGCTCGGGTACACGCACCGCGACTATGAGGGCACAGTCTCGACGCTGTGCGCCGGTTGCGGACATGACTCGATCACCGGTGCGATCATCCAGTCCTGCTTCGAGCTGTCGATCGAGCCGCATCGCGTCGCCAAGATTTCGGGCATCGGCTGCTCGTCGAAGACACCCACTTATTTCCTCGGCAATTCGCACGGCTTCAATTCGGTGCACGGCCGCATGCCGTCGGTCCTGACCGGCGCCAATCTTGCCAATCGCGAACTGATTTATCTCGGCGTGTCCGGTGACGGCGACAGCGCCTCGATCGGCCTCGGCCAGTTCGCGCACTGCCTGCGCCGCGGCGTCAACATGGTCTATATCGTCGAGAACAACGGCGTTTACGGCCTCACCAAGGGTCAGTTCTCGGCAACGGCCGACCGCGGCTCGAAATCGAAGCGCGGCGTCATCAATACCGACAATTCGATCGACCTGGTGGCGATGGCGCTGCAGCTGGGCGCCAGCTTTGTCGCGCGCTCGTTCTCGGGCGACAAGCAGCAGCTGGTGCCGATCATCAAGGCGGCGATCGCGCATAAGGGCGCAGCCTTCATCGACGTGATCAGCCCTTGCGTCATGTTCAACAACCATGCCGGCTCGACCAAGAGCTTCGATTTCGTGCGCGAGCACAATGAGGCCGTGAACCGGCTCGACTTCATCTCCAGCCGCATGCCGATCGAAGTGAAATATGAGCCGGGCACCGTCGAAATTGTCGAGCAGCATGACGGTTCCAAGCTGGCGCTGCGCAAGCTCGATGCCGATTACGAGCTGCACGACCGCGCCGCCGCGCTCGGATTTTTGCAGCACCATGCCGCTAAAGGGCAGATCGTCACCGGCTTGCTTTACGTCGAGAAGGATCCGGAAGACCTGCACGCACACCTGCGCACCGTCGACGCCCCGCTCAACGCGCTGAATGAAAAGGAGCTGTGTCCCGGCCAGGCGGCGCTTGAGAAGTTCAACGCAAGCCTGCGGTAGGCACACAGTCTCGCGGCGAACGAACAGTCGCCATGGACAAACGCCGCCTCGGGCAATCCGATCTGCACCTCGCGCCACTGATGCTCGGCGGGAATGTCTTCGGCTGGAACGTCGATGAGCCGACATCGTTCGACATCCTCGACGCCTTCGTCGACGCAGGCTTCAACGCCATCGATACATCCGACAGCTATTCGCGCTGGGTGCCGGGCCATCCGGGCGGCGAGTCCGAAACAATCATCGGCAACTGGCTGAAGAAGAGCGGCAAGCGCGACAAAGTGCTGATCGCCACCAAGGTCGGCGAGGACATGGGCGAAGGCCGCAGCCTCCGGAAAGAATACGTCCTGCGCGAATGCGAAGCGTCGCTTCGTCGCCTGCAGACCGACTATATCGACCTCTACCAGACCCATTTCGACGACGAGGTCACGCCCCCGGAAGAGACCATGCAGGCCTATGCCATGCTGATCGCAGCCGGCAAGGTGCGCGCGATCGGTGCCTCCAACATGACGGCCGCGCGGCTGACGGCCTCGCTCGCCGCCAGCAGCGAGGTCGGCGCGCCGCGCTACGAGAGCCTGCAGCCGCTCTACAACCTCTCCGACCGCAAGGAATTCGAGACCGAATTCGAGCCGATCTGCCGGCAGGAAAAGCTCGGCGTCATTAATTATTACTCGCTCGCGGCCGGCTTCCTCTCCGGCAAGTACCGCTCCGCCAAGGAAGGCGCCGCACATCCCGGACGCGGCGATCGCCTCATACGCTATCTCGACGCACGCGGCATGCGTATCCTCAAGGCGCTCGACATAGTGGCCACCCGCCACAACGCCCTTCCTGCTCAGGTCGCGATCGCCTGGCTGATCGCAAAGCCGATCATCACGGCGCCGATCGCGAGCGCCACCAGCCGCAAGCAGCTCGAGGAAATCATGAAAGCGCCGGCCATCAAGCTTTCAGGCGAGGACGTCGCGGCGCTCGATGCGGCCGGCGCATAGGCCAGCGTAATTCAGGTTCCCTGTGCGGAACTTGTGCGATGGAACCCGCGTTGACGCCCCGCATGAGCGCGCGCGCCTCCCTTGCAGTCCGCAGAAATCACCAGGCCAAGCCGCCGAAGCGGAAAGGCCGCAACGGCGGCATCACCGAAGAAGAGATCAAGGACGTCGAGGAGCTTGCGACACCGCGCACGCCGGTGATCTACGAGGTCGTGCGCCGCCTCGGCGAGGAAGAGATGGAGCGCCCCTTCACTTCGCTGTGGTGGTCGGGCGTGGCGGCGGGGCTCTCGATCAGTTTCTCGCTGCTGTCGCAGGCGATCCTGACCACACACCTGCCGGAGGCATCCTGGCAGCCGCTCGTGGTCAGCTTCGGCTACTGCATCGGGTTCATCATGGCGGTGCTTTCGCGCCAGCAGCTGTTCACTGAAATCACGATCACCGCGGTTTTGCCCGTCGCCGCAGATGTGACGTGGGGCAATATCGTGCGTATGGCGCGGCTTTGGGCGATCGTGCTCGCGGCCAATCTCGCCGGCACGTTGTTCGCGGCATTGTTCTGCACGTTTACGCCGGTTTTGCCGGGCGACATCTACAGCGGAATGCTGGAGATCAGCCGGGATCTGCTTGCTTTCGGCTGGTGGGAGGTGGTGTTCCGCGCGATTGCCGCGGGCTTTCTGATGGCCGCCATGGTCTGGCTGATGCCGGGCGCGGAAGGCGCGCAATTCCACGTCATCACGCTGATGACGTGGCTGATCGCCGTCGGCGGATTCACCCACATCGTTGCCGGCAGCATGGAATCCTATCTTCTGGTGTTTTCGGGGGAGTGGGTCTGGTGGCGAATGATTACCGAATTCATGGTACCGGTCCTGATCGGCAACATGATCGGGGGCACCGCCTTGTTCGCCCTGATCGCCTATGCCCAGGTGATGGACGAAATTTAGGATCTTCAAGCAAAACCTTAACGTGAAGAAATCCAGCTAATTGCAGCCTTCAGTCCTCAAGTGAATTGTAAGGATTTCTACTGATTAATGCAGGTGCCGACGTAGGCATTGCGGTTGCCGGCATCGGGCCCGTAGACCCCGGCCTGATGGGCGCAACGCGCAGCGCGGTCCTGGGAGGTCTCGGCACCGCCCCGTCCCGCGCCCGAAATCGTCGGCAGATTGGGCAATGACCGGCCGGTTTCCGGCACGACGATCGGCGGCGGCGTGACCGCGTGAGGTTGCGGCACTGTTTTTGAGCGGGGAATAACGACCTTTTCCACGGTGCCGCGCGGCGACCTGTATTTCGGCGCAAGCCAGGGCTCGGGCTTCGACGGCCTGGCTCCCTTTTCGGGGACCATGATGCTGTAATCGTCTTGCATGATGCTGTAGCCGCTGCCGCTTTGCGCAAAGGCAGACGCTGCGGGCGCGACCGCCAAAACAAGGATGCCGAACATTAGGGATGCGCGCATGGCCTCTTTCAGATAGGGAGCCCCCGCCCGGCCCGCTACTCCTCCGGCGCTTCCTCGATCGGATCATACCGTTTCGCGTCAAATCCGAGCAGATTCCAGGATTGCTCCATATGCGGCGGCAGCGGCGCCGACACATCAATAATACCGCCGCGCGGGTGCGGTACCGCGATCCGCCGCGCGAGCAGGTGCAGCTTGTTTTGCACACCACCGGGAAATTCCCAGTTTTCGATGTTGAAATATTTTGGATCGCCGACAATCGGGTTGCCGACATGGGCCATGTGCGCGCGCAACTGATGGGTGCGACCGGTCACCGGCTTCAGTGAAATCCACGCAAACTTGTGCGCCGCCGGCTCCACCACCGCGTAGTAAGTGACTGCGTGGACTGCGTCCTTCTCGCCATGCTTGGCGATGCGCATATAGGAGTCTTCCTCGACTTCTTGCTTGGCCAGATACGTAGAAATGCGCCCCTGCGCCGGCTTCGGCACGCCGGCAACCAGCGCCCAGTAGATTTTGCGGGCCGAGCGCGAGCGAAACGTCTTAGCGAGTGCTGCCGCGGCAAAGCGCGTTTTCGCCACTAGCAGGCAGCCGGCAGTGTCCTTGTCCAGCCGGTGCACGAGACGCGGGCGCTGCCCGTCGGGGCCGCGCATGGTGCCCAGCATCCCATCGATATGGCGCGTCGTGCCGGAGCCGCCTTGCACTGCAAGCCCCATCGGCTTGTTGAGCACCATGACGTCGGCGTCCTCAAAGAGGATGATCGATTTCAAGAACGCGCGATCCTTCTGCGCGGCAGGCGCATCGTCGCGTGGCGCCGGCGCTTCAACCTTCAGCGGGGGAATGCGCACGGCCTGCCCGGCTTCGAGGCGAGCCTTCGGCTGCGTACGCTTGCCATTCACCCGCACCTCGCCTTTGCGAATGATGCGCTGGATGTGACTGAAGGACAGGCCCGGAAATCGCGCCTCGAAAAAGCGGTCGACGCGCATGCCTGATTCATCGGCCGTGACGGCGACGGTCTGGACCTTGCCGGCCGCCAGTAACCGCTCCGCGCCGGCCACAGGGGGCGCCGGCCGTGGGACGGCACGTTGCGCTCGCACCTCGGGGTGACGGAGCGACTGGTGGCGCGCCTGACGCGATCGGTGCCGCGGCCCGGCTTGCTGACGGCCGCCGCCGGGCTGGCGCGGGCCGGATTTTCCGCGGCTCATGCCCCGCCCCGCTCCTTCCGCAGTTTCGCCCAGTATTCGAGCCGCTTCCTGATTTCACGCTCGAAGCCGCGCTCCGGCGGGTCATAGAATTTCTGCCGCTCTAGCGCATCCGGAAAATAGTTCTGGCCGGAAAATGCCTCCTCGGCATCGTGATCGTAGGCGTAGCCGCGGCCATAGCCTTCGTCCTGCATCAACCGGGTCGGCGCGTTGAGGATGTGCTTGGGCGGCAGCAGGGAACCAGCTTCCTTGGCCGTGCGCATGGCGGCGCCGAACGCGGCATAACCCGCATTGGATTTTGGCGCCGTCGCGCAATATACCACCGCCTGCGCGATCGCGAGTTCGCCTTCGGGCGATCCCAGGAAGTCGTAGGCGTCCTTCGCGGCATTGGCGATCACCAGCGCCTGCGGATCGGCCAGACCGATGTCCTCGATCGCCATGCGCACCACGCGGCGCGCGATATAAAGCGGCGGCTCGCCGGCATCCAACATCCGGCAGAGATAATAGAGCGCGGCGTCGGGATCGGATCCGCGCACCGACTTGTGCAACGCGCTGATCAGATTGTAGTGGCCGTCCTGGCTCTTGTCGTAGATCGGCGCGCGCCGCTGCACGATGTCCTGCAATTTGGCGCTATCGAAAATCTCGTCCTTGCGTGCCGCGCGCCACACCTCTTCGGTGAGCGTCAGCGCCGCGCGGCCGTCGCCGTCCGCCATACGGACCAAAGATTCACGCGCATCGGCATCGAGCGGCAGCAGCCTGTTTTCAATCTTCTCGGCACGCTCCAGCAGCTTTTCGATTGCTCCGGCGTCGAGTGATTTGAAGACCAGAACGCGCGCGCGCGACAGCAACGGCGCGTTCAGCTCGAACGAGGGATTCTCGGTGGTGGCACCGACCAGAACGATGGTGCCATCCTCCATCACGGGCAGGAAACTGTCCTGCTGGGCGCGGTTGAAACGATGGATCTCGTCCACGAACAGAAGCGTGCCCCGCCCCGTTTCGCGGCGGTGACGCGCTTCCTCAAACTCCTTTTTCAGATCGGCGACGCCGGTGAAAATCGCGGAAATCTGCTCGAAATGCAGGTCGGTCGCCTGCGCAAGCAGCCGCGCGACCGTGGTCTTGCCGGTACCTGGCGGTCCCCAGAACACCAGCGAACCAAGCGATCGCGTCTCCAGCATGCGGGTCAGCGCGCCGTCCGGCCCGAGCAGATGATCCTGCCCGACGACCTCGTCGAGTTTCTGCGGCCTGAGTTTGTCGGCGAGCGGTCGCGGCGCGTCCTTATCGAGGCCCGCGGCCGCAAAAAGGCTGGGACCGCTGGTTTTGGGACGGACAGCCATCGGACCGTCGCTCCCTTATCCGCCGAACACGGCGGAGATTTTCTGCCCGTTACGGACGATCACGATGCGCCAGGCGCGGTTCTGCGCCTTGCTCAGGCGCTCAAGATCCTGGGTCCTGGTGATGCGCTCACCATTGACCTCCTGGATCACGTCGCCCCGCTGGAAGCCCAGATTGCTGGCATAGGAACCGTTATCCACGTCGACGATGACAACGCCCTCTTCAGCATTGCGCACCTGCAGCTCGTCGACGAGCGCCGGCGAAAGATTGGCGATCTTCACACCCGAAAACGGCGAGCGCGAGCGGATCACAATCTCCTCGCGCGGCATTTCAGGAGCAATCTGCAACGCAACCGTCACGGTCTGTTCGCGTCCGCCTCGCACGATGCCAAGCCGCGCGGTGCCGCCAGGCGGCTTGGTCGCAAAGCGATAGTCGAAGGCATTGGGATCCTCGACATTCTGACCATCGACCGACACGATGAGGTCGCCCGGCTTGAGCGAGGCGCGCGCCGCCGGACTGTCCGGCGTAACATTCGCGATCAGCGCGCCTGACGGACGCTTGAGCCCCATGCTGTCGGCAATGTCGGCCGTGACGGTCTGCAACTTTGCGCCGAGCCATGGCCGCGGCACCGCCTTGCCGCCGGTCTTGCCGGACGCCACCACCACTTTCACCATGTTGGCGGGAATAGCGAAGCCGACGCCCTGCGAGCCGCCCGAGCGCGAAAAAATAGCCGTATTGATACCGACGAGCTTGCCGGTCAGGTCGACCAGCGCGCCGCCCGAATTGCCCGGATTGACCGCAGCATCCGTCTGGATAAAAAATTGATAGTCGCTGACGCCGACCTGCGTGCGCGCCAGCGCAGACACGATGCCGTGCGTCACCGTTTGTCCGACGCCAAACGGATTGCCGATCGCAAGCACGACGTCGCCGACCTGCAGTGCGTCGGAATCGGCGAATTCGAGCACCGGAAACCGCTCGCGGCCGTCCTTTATCTGCAGGATTGCAAGATCGGTGCGCGGGTCCTTGAGCACAAGTGACGCCTCAAACTCGCGCTTGTCGGCGAGCGAGACCTTCACCTCGTCGGCGCCCTCGATGACATGGTTGTTCGTCACGATCAGGCCGCCCGAGTCGACGATGACGCCCGAACCGAGGGACCGTTGCACCTGATTGCCCAGGCCGCCGGGCACGCCGAAGAACCGGCGAAAGATCGGATCGTCGAGCAAGGGATTGCGATTCTGAACGACCTTGGCGGCGTAGACGTTCACCACCGCAGGCGCCACCTGCTGCACGACCGGCGCATAGGAAAGACGCAATTCCGATTGCATCGGCACGCGCCGCTCCTGGGCAACGGCACTCGCCGGCAGGCATGCGGCAAAAAAAATGGCAATCAGGCACAAGGGGCGCATCGGTTCGGTTCCTGAAGTCTCATGCAGTCATGGCCGGGGGATCCCGTCCGTCCACGACTTAAAAGCAGCACGTGGATGCCCGGCACAAGGCTTGTGCTCGGGCCGGGCGTGACTCGCGTCCGAATGGGCGAGATATAGGCCTCTCTCGGGCCCAAATGAAGGCCGGGGCCGCCTTTCCCACCCTCAGGGTAAAGGCCTCTATTCGACCACCGGTACCGTGCGCAGATAGGCGACGATGGCATCCAGATCGTCCGGGGTGACCGTCGCATAATAGTGGTAGCCCATCGGCGGCTTGAGCTTGCTGCCGTCCTTGCTCACGCCAGTGGTGATCGCACGCTTGATCTCGTCATCGGTCCAGGCCCCGATCCCCTTGGTCTTGCTCGGGGTAATGTTGCGCGAGACCGATACGCCCCAGGGCCCAGGGAATTCAAAGCCGCCGGCGCCAAGCTTGGTCGCGAATTCGCGGCCGCGTTGCCCCATCGGCGTATGGCACTCCATGCAATGAGCGATGGTCACGAGGTAAAAGCCCTTCTTGACCTTGTCGCCCATCATCGCCTCGGTAAAAGGCTTGTCGCCACCGGGCGGAATCGGGTGCGCCTGTGGAATCTTGTAGACCGGGTCTGCCACCGTGTTCTTGACCGGCTTGATCGTGCGCAGATAGGCAATCACCGCGTCGAGATCGCGCTCGGTCATGATCTCGTAAAACCCGCTCGGCATGACCATCGCGACCGGCACGCCGTTTCGCTTGATCCCTTGGCGCAAGACCTTTTTAAGATCGGCATCCGTGTGGTTGCCGATTCCAGTCTCCTTGTCCTGCGTGATGTTCGGCGCGGTCACCTTGAACGGCGGCTCGTCCCACGAGAGGCCGCCGGAAAACGCCTTGTCCATGATGTCGCCTTGCGGACCCTTCGGCGTGTGACAATTGCCGCAGGTCAGAATTCCGTTGACCAGATAGTCGCCGCGCTTGATCAGATCGCCATTCGCCGATTGGGCATTGGCGGCGCCAGCCAATCCAATGCCAAACGCAACTACGAAGAGTACCGAACGAAATTCCATGGTGATCCCCCACGAAGCCAAATGCGGCCACGATCATAACGGTCGGACATCCGCCCGCAAATAAAAAGGGCGGCAATGCTGCCGCCCTTTCACAGAACCGTATTAAAAAATCTAAGCCGCCGCGGTCGCCGTTTCTTCGGCTTTTTTCTCCCGCACCGGCCCGGAGTCCTTACCCTTGGCGTCGACATCGCGGTCGACGAATTCGATGACAGCCTGCGCGGCGT
>Ga0247793_1000042_pt1 | contig 22961 bp, 17 predicted proteins | sample UWRJS223509R6_FD_180939 | JGI IMG/M metagenome (GOLD analysis project Ga0247793, IMG submission 180939) | Soil microbial communities from Arlington Agricultural Research Station in Wisconsin, United States - UWRJ-S223-509R-6 | ecosystem: Environmental > Terrestrial > Soil > Agricultural land...
CGAGCACCGCATCGGATGCGCGCGCGACAGCGCCTCCGGTCATCATGGCCGAGCGCGACGCCACCGCGCCAAACCCGGGAACATCGCGGGCGGAATCGCCGGAGGTGAGCGTGACGGCTTCCGCCGCTATGCCCAATCGCCGCGCGGCGACACCGCCGAACACGGTCTTGTGCCCCTGCCCGCTTGCGCCGGCGCCGACACTGACCTGCACGGATTTTCCCCCCGGGAATGAAACGCGCGCCGCTTCTTCCGGAAAAGCTCCGGAGATTTCAAGGTAGCAACCAATGCCAATGCCGCGCAGCTTGCCGCGCTTTTTCGCCGCCTTCCTGCGGTCGCGGAATCCCTGGTAGTCGGCGGCCTTGAGCGCCCGCTCGAAGACGGCCGGAAACTCGCCGCTGTCGTAAGTGTTTCCGAACGCCGTCGTGTACGGAATCTTCTCGGGCTTGATCAAATTGCGCCGGCGCAGCTCGGCGGCATCGATCCCCGTGGCATCGGCGGCCGCATCGATGACGCGCTCGATCAGATAACTTGCCTCCGGCCGTCCGGCACCGCGATAGGGGCCCGTCGGCAGCGTGTTTGTGAATACGCACCGGGTGTTCACCTGTGCGTGGGGGATGTCATAGACAGTCGGCAGGCAGCCGGACACGTGGGTCGTGAACACAAAATGGGCAACGCCGGTGAAATATGCCCCGAGGTTTCCGATGCAGTCGACGCGCAACGCCTGAAAACGGCCGCGGGAATTGAGCGCAAGCTCCACCGTCCAGAATGAATCGCGTCCCTGGTTGTCGGTGACGAATGCCTCGGAGCGTGTCGAAGCCCAGTGGATGGGTTTGCCTACGGCACGTGCGGCATGCAACATGGGCACGTATTCCGGATAGCACCAGCCCTTCATGCCAAATGCGCCACCGACATCTTCGGTGAGGAGGCGCAATTCCTCCGGCTTGATGTTCATCGCTCCGGCAATTTGCCCACGCACACTTGCAACGCCTTGGGTACCGACGCGCAACATGAATTGCTTGGCCGCGGCATCGTAACTCGCCGTCGCTGAGCGTGCTTCAAGCGAGGCCACGACCAGGCGCTGATTGACGAGCTCGACGCGTACAACATGGGCTGCTTCCTTGAAGGCACGCTCGAGCGCCGCCTGCTTCTTGCCTTCCGGATCGGGCGGAGCCGTCCAGTCGAAACCGATATTGCCAGGAGCTTCCGGCCAGAGCTGCGGGGCGCCTTGCTTCACCGCCGCGCGCGCGTCGGTGACCGGCGACAGCTCCTCATAATCGACGACGACCTTGTCGGCGGCGTCCTGCGCGGCGGCTGCCGTTTTCGCAACGACCATGGCCACCGGTTCACCCACATGCATCACCCGCGTTTCGGCAAGCGACGGACGATGCGGTGAGACCGCGGTTTTTCCGCCGCGCCCCGGAATTGGATGGCCGTGCGAGATGGAATGGTAATGGGCGTCGCTGAGGTCGGTGGCAGTGAGCACTGCAACGACCCCGGGCGCGCTTTTTGCAGCCGCGACGTCGATCCGCACGATCTTGGCGAAGGCATGCGGTGATCGCACAAAGTAGGCGGCAAGCGTGCCATCAGGCTTGACGTCATCACCGAAGCGGCCCTGCCCGCGCAGGAGGGCATCGTCTTCAACTCTGCCGTTCCATGCATCGTCGTTGCTGGCGGCTGCTGATTGCGTCATGCGATGCTCCAAAAAATTCAAAGCTTCCGGTCGGTGATACCGGCCTTGGCATAAAGCGCGTTGATATGCGCTTTCACCTCGGGGTCGGTCGTGTCGTGTTCGGGAGCCGCTGCCCAGCCGGTTTTTGCGCGCGCGTAGATTGCCATCTCGTCGTCCTGCTGCGACGTGCCGCCGGAGATTCCATAAGCGCCGACCATCTCATCTCCTTTGAAGACAGGCGCCGAGCCGCCGCTGGCGGCAATGCGGCCATTGGTCATGGCCGCAAGGCTGACCAGCAACTGAGGGTTACGCTCCTTGAACCACTGCTGAATCACCAGGCCGTCGGGAAAGCGCGGGCTCATCGAACGGAAAGCGGCGACCGTGAAAGCCTTTGCGATGGCGGTTTCCGGCGTAATGAAACCCGCCTCGTCCATCCGCTCCACGGCGATCAGGTGCCCTTCCGGCCCTACAACGGCAATCGAGACCGGCACGCCCATGGCGCCGGCTTTTTCGACCACGGCATCGATAAATTCACGGCACTCAGCCGCCCGCAACTTGGCCATCCCCCACCCTCCAGCCCGGCCTATTAAGCTTCGTTTAACCTGTAATGCCCCGCAATTAACTGCAAAAAAACGTGTTGGGGAATACCGTCCGCGGCCTACCTGGACGCGAACATGGTCGAGCATACCTCCGCAAACGCTCCCGCGCGCGATTGGCGTTTGGTCATGCTGGCCGGCGGGGCAAGCTTCGCCGTCAGTTATGCTCTGTTTCAATACGTCTTTCCCATCGGCAGCTGGGTCGCCACCGCCTCGGCGCCGGTTGCGTCGCTATTTCTCTCCGCAATCGTTGCGTTCCTTGCCATGGCGCTGACTTTGGCCGTGCTCTCCCGAAAGCTGCGTAGGGATAACCTGCGCATGCGGGTTGCGATCAACAACATGTCGCAGGGCTTGTGCATGTTCGACGGCAACGAACGTCTCGTCGTCTGCAATCAACGCTATATGGATATGTATAAGGTGTCGGGCGACGTCGTTAAGCCGGGCATCACGCTGCAGAACCTGCTCAAGTACAGAATCAGCAACGGCAGTTTCACAGGCGATCCCGTCGAATACCGGCGCGACCTGGTGGGCGCCATGTCTGCGGGCAAGACGACCAGCACCGAAGTAAAATCGGCGAATGGACGGTCGATAACGGTCATCAATCGCTCCATGCCCGATGGCGGCTGGGTTGCTACGCACGAGGATGTCACCGAGCGGCGCGATGCGGAGCGCGAACGCGTGTCGATGCAGGAGCAGCAACAACGCCGCGCCGTCATCGAACAGGCGATCGCCGTTTTCCGGCAACGCGTCGAGGAGCACCTTAAGACGGTCGGCGAAGGCGCAAGGACGATGCATGCGACCGCCACAACCTTATTCAGCAACTCGGCTCAGACGTCTCAGAGCGCCGATGGCGCAGTGTCCGCTTCGAATGAGGCGTCGACGAATGTCGAGACGGCAGCGGTCGCAGCCGACGAGCTAAGCGGGTCGATCAATGAGATCGGCCGTCAGCTCGCCCAGACAACCGAGATCGTCCGTGTCGCCGTGACTGAGGCGCACGGGACCAACAGCCAGATCACAGCGCTTGCGAATGCTGCACAAAAGATTGGCGACGTCATCAAACTCATCCGCGCCATCGCCGGACAAACCAACCTGCTGGCTCTCAATGCCACAATCGAAGCAGCACGCGCCGGCGAGGCCGGCAAGGGCTTCGCGGTCGTGGCTTCCGAGGTCAAATCGCTCGCGGTGCAGACCGCCAAGGCAACCGAAGATATCTCCAAGCTGATCATGTCCGTGCAGGCCGCGACCACAAGCGCCGTCTCGGCGATCGGCAGAATTTCAGGACGTATGCAGGAGATCGACGGTTGCGCGACCGCGGTTTCCGCCGCCGTCGAAGAGCAAAGTGCGGCCACTGGAGAGATTTCGCAGAACGTTGCGAGCGCGTCGGATGGCGCAAAAGTCGTGGTTCAGGTTCTGGGCGACGTGTCCGACGCGGCTGCGCAGACGCGGGAATCGGCCGAGAATGTGCTCTCTGCCTCGCAGGCGATGGAAGCCGCCGCTGCCGAACTGCGCAGGGAAGTCGAGGGCTTCCTGGGGCGCGTCGCGGCCTGATCAGCCGAAGAGCCCGCTCAGCCAGTAGAAAAACGCGGACAGAAATCCGGCCGCCGGAATCGTGATGATCCACGCCGTGACGATTTCGCGCGCCACGACCCATCGCACGGCGCGCACCTTCTTCGCCGCGCCAACCCCAATAATGGAGCCTGTGATGGTGTGCGTGGTCGATACCGGCACCCCCAGCCAGGTAGCGGCGAAGAGCGTGATCGAACCGCCGGTTTCAGCGCAAAATCCCTGCATCGGAGTAAGCCGCGTGATCTTTGAGCCCATAGTACGCACGATGCGCCATCCGCCGGCCAAGGTCCCCAAAGCCATGGCGATCTGACAGGTGAGCACCACCCAGAACGGAACGTAGAAATTACCTCCGAGGTGGCCCTGCGAGTAAAGCAGCACGGCGATGATGCCCATCGTCTTTTGCGCGTCATTACCGCCGTGACCAAGGGCGTAGAGGGACGCCGACACGAACTGCGCGCGCCGGAAAATATGATCGACGCCGTGCGGCGTGAAGCGCACGAACAGCCACGAGACCAGTAACATGAGCAGGAGAGCCAGCAGACAGCCTACGCCTGGCGACATGAAAATCGCCACGGCGGTTTTCCATACACCGGCCCACACCACGGCGCTGAATCCGGCCTTGGCGATGCCGGAGCCGACCAGCCCGCCGATCAGCGCGTGCGAACTCGACGACGGAATTCCAAGCCGCTGAGTAACGATCTGCCATACGATTGCGCCCGCGAGCGCGCCAAAAATCACATGCTCGTTGACAATATCAGCTTCCACGATTCCTCGGCCAACTGTCTCAGCGACATGCAGGCCGAAGAACAGGAAGGCGACGAAATTGAAGAACGCGGCCCAAGCGACCGCCAATTGCGGGCGTAACACACGAGTCGACACGATCGTCGCAATCGCATTCGCGGCATCATTCATGCCGTTGAGGAAATCAAACGCCAGCGCGACAAGAATCAAGCCAACAAGAAACGGCAAGGTCAGCGCTGCGGCGTCCATCGTCTTTCGGCCTTGAAGTAATTACACGTGCTCGATAACAATGCCGTGCATGACGTTGGCGACGTCATCAAATCGGTCAACGACCTTTTCCAGATGGTCATAGACTTCATTGCCGATAAAGAACGCCATCGGATCCGATTTCGCGTAATCCCTGTAAAGTGCGCGCAAGCCCTCGTCATGAAGCTCGTCCGCACGCCCCTCAAGCTGCGAGATCTGCTCGGTCAGAGCGCTGAGGCGCGTTGCTTCCTTTGTCAGCGATCCGAGTAACGGCACGGCTTCCTGCACGAGTTCTGCGGATTTCACAATCGCGTCGCCCATCTGTTTCATCTTCGGCGTGAAAGTTTTCACGTCAAAAAGCGCAACCGTCTTGGCCGTCTTTTGCATCTGGTCGATCGAATTATCCATTGCGGTGATCAGATCGCGGATGCTGCCGCGATCGAACGGAGTGATGAATGTACGCCGTACTGCAATAAGTACTTCGCGCGTGGCGTCGTCGGCGTCATGCTCGCGATCCATTACAGTCTGACAGTTGGACGCAACGGCCTCGCCGCCTTCCATCATCGCCCGCAAGGCCTGGGCTCCGCCCAGGACGGCCTCAGAATGGCGGGCGAACAGATCGAAGAAGCGCTCCTCCTTCGGCATCAAGGCATGGAACCAGCGCAGCATGAGAATCCCCGTAAACGTGTAAGGGCAACCTAGTCGCTCGGCTTGAGGTTGCGAAACCTGGCGAAAACGCACCTGTGGGAAACATGGTTGGCCACGCCCGAAGGCAACACAATGCCTGCACGCCGATCAAGTTTAACATCGTGAAAACAATAACTTGCGGCAGGGTCACCTGCTTTCGATCACCGAAGATTTGCTGCATCGGCGTGCGGGGTCGGTTAGTTTGCGGTCCACAGGAATTGGTCGGAGACGTAGATGCGGTTGGGTTACTTCACCATGCCCGTGCACCCGTTGGGCCGGGACTGGTCGCAGACGCTGCGCGAGGATCGCGAGGCGATTATCCTCGCCGACAAGCTCGGTTTCTATGATGCCTTTGTCGGCGAGCACCTGACCGATGCCTGCGAAAACATCACCAACAGCATGATGTTCCAGGCGACGCTTATTCACGATACCAAGACGATCAAGCTCGCGACCGGCACCACCAATCTCGCGCAAATGCATCCGGTGGTGATTGCCGTAAATGCGGCGATGTTCGATCATCTGTCGCAAGGGCGCTTCGTGATGGGCGTGAGCGCAGGTGCCCTGACCTCAGATTCCGAGGCGATCGGAATCCTCGACCTCGACCGCAACAAGATTTTCGCAGAGGCGATCGACGTCATCCTTGCGGTCTGGGAGCGCAACCCGCCCTACGATATCGACTTTCCGGACAACCGCTTCAAAGTCACCTTCGCGCGCACCGCGGCGCTCGAGCTCGGCGTCGGGATACTTGCCAAACCATTTCAGAAGCCACGGCCAGAAATCGTCGGCACCGTGGTCGCGCCGTTTTCTCCGGGCGTCGTCCTCATGGGGAAACGCGACTTTCATCCTTTATCGGCGAACTTTCTTCTGCCGAAACACCTCAAGTCGCATTGGTCAAATTATGCCAAGGGCAAGGCGGAAGCCGCCGCGAAGGCCAACATCGCCGACTGGCGCGTGGCGCGAACGATCTTCGTCGCGGATGATGACAAGGTGGCGAAGCGATACGGCTTTGAGGATGCGAACAGCCCGTACCGATTTTACTTCGAGCAAATGCGCGCCAAGATGAAGCGCGGCAACCGGCTGTACGTCTTCAAGAGTCACAAGGAACAGCCGGACGAAGAAATAACACTCGACTATGTCATGCAGCACTGCACAACCTTCGGGACCGTCAACAAGGTCGTTGATGCAATCCTCAAGCTGCACGAGGAAACCGGCGACTTCGGCGAACTGGTCTATGCCGGAATGGATTGGGTCGACTCGACCCTGGCCAAGCGATCGATGCAGCTCATGGCCGAGGAAGTGATGCCGCGCGTGAATGCCGCTATCGGCAAGGCGGCGAAGACCGCGGCGGAGTAGCCTCTCAATCAGACGGACAGCGGATCCGTTCCGAGCGCGGCGTAAAGGCCGTGCTTGGCGCCCTGAGTAAACGACACGCCCTTCTCGAGTTCGATCGATGCCGAACGAACGCGCTGCGCCTCGGGCTCAGTCGCCGGCACTGCGCCGCCTTCGGCCGCTGCCTTCGCAGCCTGCAGCAGAATCTTCCGCGTCACGATGATGCCGCCGTCGGTCGCACACAGGTGCTCCTTGGTGCGGTCCTGGATCGGCCCCATGCTTTCCTGGATCGATGCATCCTGCATGGCAATGCCGTCGACCCCCGTTGAGGAATGGCCGTGCCGCTGCGATTCACGATCGAGCAAATAATTATTGGATTTGTTGGCGAGCGGAATAAACGTGCCGGGCACATATTTGACGTGGATGCCCTCACCGTCCTGCATCGCCGAAACTTCCGCCTTCGTCAGCGCGCGCTTGGGATGGTAGTTGATGCTCCACGCCCAACAGTTTTCGTCGTCGATCGGCACCCACGCATGTGCGCCCAGTGGATGACCCGCGCGCGGCGGAATTATCGAATACCAGGGTATGATCCACGGTGTGATGCGCCAGTAATATTTACCGCCTTCGGCATTGCGGCGCGCACCGATCAGAAGGCCACCGGGAAACTCTTCGACCTCGAACAACGGCATGCGGTCCTGTTCGTTATAGACATTGCCCTTCGAGCCCTTGAACAGCGGATCCTTGTTGAGCTCGCTGCCATGCAGCCAGGAAACGTGGCTTGAATCGATACCGCCCTCCATTGCCTGCAGGTAATTGCACTCCTGCAGGCGTTTGGAGACGAAGCGTTGCGGCGGCTCGACGTCGGTCCATTCCAGCGCAGGCGGCGGCGGTTGCAGGGCCGGCGGCCCCATATAGGCCCAGACGATCCCCGCCTTCTCAACACAGGGATAGGACTTCAGCTTGATGTTCTTGCGGAAGCCAGATTCCTCCGGCTCCGAGGGCAGATCAACGCATTGCCCGGTCACATCGTATTTCCAGCCATGATACGGACAACGCAGGCCGCACTCCTCGTTCTGCCCGAACCAGAGCGAGACGCCGCGATGCGCGCAAAATTCGTCGATCAACCCGATTTGTCCCTTGCTGTCGCGAAAACACACCAGACTCTCGCCCATGAGCTTCGCGCGCACAGGAGGGCAATCGGGCTCGGGAATTTCAGAGGAGAGCAGAAACGGCGCCCAGTATCGTCGCAGCAATTTGCCCATCAATGTTCCCGGGCCGACGCGGCTTAGCTGCTCATTTTGTTCACGCGACATCATGGCGACGCTTCCTCACGGCTTTGCTATGTTCTTGCAGTTATTGGCGCCATTATAGGCAGCCGCGTCGACGACGGAAGTCAGCCGCCATGCCCCTGCCGCGCATCGCCATTGCAACAGGAGATCCTGCCGGGATCGGGCCGGAGATTGCGCTCAAGGCCGCGCTCGATGCGCGCGTGCGCAGCCTCTGCCGGCCCCTGCTGGTGGGCGATCCGGCTGCGGTTGAAACGCATGCCCGCACGTCCGGCCTATCGCCCAGTCTTCACGTCCTCAAAAAACCTTCGGAAGCACAATGGTCAGATGGCACCGTCAATCTGCTGGACGCCCGCGACGGCAGCAACGTGCCGGTCAAAATCGGCACGGTTGATGCCGCCTATGGCCGCGCTTCGTTGGCGAGCGCAGGCCGCGCCATCAAGGCGGCGCTTGCCGGCGATGTCGAAGCGGTCGTGGCTGCACCGCAAACCGAGCGTTCCATTGCCGCCGCGGGAATCGCCTTTGACGGTTATCCATCTTTCGTCGCGCGCGAGACCGGCACGCCGGTTAACGACGTTTACTTGATGATCTGCTTCGACCAGTCCCGTATCGTGCACGCGACCTTGCACGTGAGCGTGCGCGAAGCGGTGGCGCTGATCACTCCTGAGCGTGTCGATCGTGTGATCCGGGTCACCGACGCATCGCTAAAGAAGCTCGGCATCGCACAGCCCAAGATATTTGTGAGCGGCCTCAATCCTCACGCCGGCGAGGACGGCCTCTTCGGCTCGGAGGAAATCGACATCATCCTTCCGTCGATCGATCGCGCGAACAAGGATGGCATTGATGTGTCAGGTCCCTTCGGCGCCGACACCATGTTTCGGAAAAAAGGATGCGACGCCTACATCGTGATGCTGCACGACCAGGGGCACATTGCCGCCAAGCTGCAGGCTTTCAACCGCACCGCGGGGCTTTCGATCGGCTCGCCGATTCTGTTCTCATCGGTCGCGCACGGCAGCGCACACGACATCGCGGGAAAGGGTCAAGCCGACCCCGGCGCCATGATCGAGGCGATCACGCGGCTAGCGAAAATCAGCGTGTAAGCAGCTGCCTAGCGTACCGGTGGCGGCAAAGGCGACGATGTGACCGCGGCCGCGCTGCTGCCCTGCACGCCGACCTGGCCGGGCGGCGCGATGTTGGTGGGAGCGGCACGAGGCGGCACACCTGCCGGAGCCGGTTGCGCGCCGGTATTGGCGATATGCTCCGGCGCCTTGCCCGGCCATACGACGACGCGCGTGCCAACCTGAACGCGGCTGTAGAGATCCTCGATGTCTTCGTTGAGGAGGCGGATGCAACCGGACGATACGAACGAACCAATCGTCGAAGGTTGGTTGGTGCCGTGGATTCGATAGAGCGTGCTGCCGAGATACAGAGCGCGCGCTCCAAGCGGGTTCCCGGGGCCTCCCGCCATCATGCGCGGCAAATACGGTTGACGTTCGATCATCTCCGACGGCGGGAACCAGTCCGGCCATTCCTTCATGCGTGAGATGCGTTCCGTGCCGGTCCAGGTGAATCCCTCGCGGCCGACACCGATGCCATAGCGCATCGCCTTACCGCTGCCGAGAACGAGATAGAGGTAGGTATTGGCGGTATCGATGATGATCGTGCCGGCCGGCTCCTTGGTCGTGAAGTCAACCAGCTGCTTCTTGAGGTTCTCCGGCAGTTCCTTCGGCTGCCCCGTTTCCGGCTGATCCTCCGGCGGCAGGGACATGACGTTGGACGGTTGGGTCGGCTGCAGCGCCGCGTTCGGCACCACGCCAACGGTCCCAGGCGGACGAAGGACGGGCTCGGCATTCGCAGCGGGCGCCTGCGTGGCCGGTGTCTGCGTGGCGGCTGGGGGCTGTTGCCGCGGATCGATCTGAGGCGGCTGCCGCGCATCCAGCTGATGACCGCGCGATGACTCGAAAAGTCCGGGCGGCGGCGGTTGCGCGGGTTCATCGTCCGGATAGGGAAGAGTCCGATTGGGCCCGCGCCGTCCGTTCCGGGGAGCCACCGGCGTCGCCGGGTAGAGGTCATCGTCGTCGTAGCGACCCATGACCGGGGGGAGACGCTCTTCATAGACGCCGGGCGGGGGCAATGGCCGCTGAGCCAGTGCGGGCGTAGCCAAAAAAGCCGCCGCAACCGGCAAAGTCAGCATAAAAGCAGCCAAGAATCGCGCCATTTTCCACCTAAGGCCGGGAAAGGGAGTCGCCAGCAAGCCGCGCCCTCACTGCTCCGGGATGAAGGCACATTCAAGACCACAATACGGCTATCTCGTTAACGGGATTCTGCCGCTTTGATATCAGCGTATCAGATTTTCTTGGACTCCGCGGCGAGGACCTGTTTGGCAACCCGGTGACAGTCCACCGCCGCCGGGAACCCGCAATAAACGGCGACCTGCCGTAAGATGGCCGAAAGCTCGTTTGGCGTAAGGCCGTTGCGAAGGGCCCCGCGGAAATGCGCCTCGAATTCATGCATTCGACCGAGGCACGCGATCATCCCGAGATTGAGGATGCTGCGTTCGCGCGGCTTGAGAGCGTCGTCACCCCAGACGGCGCCCCAGCAATAGGTCGTGAGCAATTCCTGAAATTGCCGATTGAAATCGTCGGTATTGGCGACCGCGCGATCGACGTATTCATCGCCCAATACCTTGCGGCGCATCGTCATTCCGCGGTCGTAAAGTGCCTTGTCCATGGGATTCTCCTCCGTATAGCGGCGGGCGCCGCAGTATCACCCCCATGTTGACAGACGAAAACCGATTTCGTCCATTCCTCAGCACTATGGAAATCGCCATCATCGGCGGCGGCATCTGCGGACTGTCGCTCGCGCTCAACCTCAAGGCACGTGGCATCGCCTGCCGCGTCTACGAGCGTGCGCCCGAACTGAAGGAACTCGGGGTAGGCATTACCCTACTGCCGCATGCCATGCGCGAATTCACCGCGCTCGGCTTGGCCGACGAACTGCTCAAGGCCGGCATCGAAAACCGCGAGAGCCGTTTCTACAACCGGTTTGGCCAGCTCATTTACAAGGAATCGCGCGGGAAACTTGCGGGTTACGAATATCCGGAAGTCTGCATCCATCGCGGCCGCCTTCACATGATCCTGTATCGGGCGGCGCTGGCGCGTCTGGGCGCCGACTCCGTCCGCACCGATTACGAATGCATCGGCGCTGAGCAGGACGAACGCGGTGTAACCGTGCACTTCAAGACCAGCAGCGGCGGCAAACGTGACAGCGTGCGCGCCGATGTCGTGGTCGATTGCGAGGGCATCAACTCGACGCTCCGCAGGCAATTCTATCCCGCCGATAAGGTCGCATTTGCCGGTATCAACACCTGGCGCGGGGTGACGCGGCGCAAGCCAATCTTCGACGGCCGCACGTATATGCGCGTGGGTTCAATTTTGACGGGCAAAATCGTCATTTATCCCATCATCGATGACATCGACGGTGACGGGCGCCAGCTGATCAACTGGATGGCCGAGATCAAGCGTGACACGTTCGAGCAGAACGACTGGAACAAGCCCGGCAATATTGCCGATTTCTTTCCGCTCTACGAAAGCTGGCGCTTTGACTGGCTTGATGTTGCACAGATGATCCGCGACGCCGACCAGATCCTCGAATATCCAATGGTCGACAAGGACCCGATCGACAAGTGGACATTCGGCCGGATCACGCTCGCAGGGGACGCCGCGCATCCGATGTATCCACGCGGCTCCAATGGCGCGGCCCAAGCGGCAATCGATGCGCGCACTCTCGCCGATCTGCTGCGCAGCAGCGCGGACCCGCGTAATGCGCTCAAGGCCTATGAGGCCGCACGGGCCGGACCCGCTGCAAGGGTCGTACGCACCAACCGCGAGCATCCGCCCGATTTCATCAACATCAAGGTCGAGGAACTCGTCGGCGACCGGCCGTTCGATGATCTCGACAAATATATCACTCAGGACGAACTGCGCGCGCTGTCGGAAAACTACAAGCGTGTCGCCGGCTTCGCGCTCACTGACGTGAGTGGGCGGTGAGCGGCACGACGGCTCGCGCGCGCACGATCGCGGCATGAGCAAGCAAATCCTCATCGTCGGCTGTGGCGCCATTGGCGGACTCTTTGCCGCCGCGCTTTCGTCGGCGGCCAGGGTGACCGCGCTCGACACGAACGCGGACCACGTCGACGCCATCAACGCGCGCGGCATCCGCATCATTGGCAAGAGCGCGCGCACTGCCAAAATTCGGGCAACCGGCGATCCGACTTCGCTAAAAGGTGCGGCGTTCGATGCCGTTATCTTCCTTATCAAGTCCAAGATGACCGCCGACACTCTCGCCCAATTGCAGCCGATGCTCGCCGGAAATCCGATGCTGGTTACGCTCCAGAACGGGATGGGCAATGCGGAGGTGCTGCTCTCTGATCCCCGGGCATGCGTCATCCGCGGAGTGACGATGAATGCCGGCCGTTACGTCGAACCAGGCTGCGTCGAATGCCTGATCGAGGGGAAAAGCTGGCTCGGTCCGGTGCGCGGCAATATCGAGGATGTGCGGCAACTCGCCGATCTTCTAAACGAAGCGGGCATGGAGACAGAAGCCGTCGCCGATCCAATGGGCGCCGTTTGGTCGAAATTTGTTTTCAATTGCGTCATGAATCCGCTGGGCGCGCTGATGATGGGGGACAACGCTGCCAGGTATCACTCCACCGAGATGCGCGTCTTGATCGACGAAATGGCCGCCGAATGCATAGCGGTGGTGCAAGCGCTGGGTGGCAGTTTCGCTTTTCCGCCGATGGAGTTCGTTGAAAAGGTCCGAATCGGCGAAATCCCCCTATCAAAACACGCCGGCTCGATGGCCCTCGATATCGCAAGGGGTGCGCCCACCGAGATCGACGAACTGACCGGATTTATCGTTCGTGAGGGCGAACGGTTGAAAGTGCCGGTGCCGAACTGCACAGCGGTCTATCGGCTGGTGAAGGGGCTCGAGCTTGCAGCGCAGACGCGTGTTTCGAATCCTCGATAATTCAATACGTTAGGTACCTATCTGGGCCATTTTCCCAGTATACTTGCCGCCACAGGATTCGGACGCGCCGCCCGTTAAAAAGACAGGCCAAGTCGACAACCAACGGGCATCTGCTATGGCAACCACCGCATCGCGATGGATGACAGCGACGAAGCGCTCATGGCCCGGGTCGCACGCGGCGACGAGCGGGCATTCCAGGTGCTTGCCCGCCGTCACTTGCCGGCCATGCTCGGCCTTGCCCGTCGCATTCTCAGAAATGCCGCGGATGCCGAAGACGTCTCACAGGAAGCGCTCATGCGCGTGTGGACGCATGCGCCGCGTTGGCAGCCGCTTGCGTTGTTCCGCACCTGGCTCACCCGCGTGGTGGTCAATCTCTGTCTCGACCGCAAACGTCGCGCGCCATGGGTCGAGCTGGAGGCGGCTGGCGATATTGTCGACCCATCGCCGGGTGCAACCGAGAAAGCTGAAACCGACGAGCGAGCTCGCATGGTCGCGGGCGCAATCGACAAGCTGCCCGCGCGCCAACGCAGCGCGATTATGCTCACTTACGGCGAAGGCATGAGCAATGCGGAAGTTGCTGAAATTCTCGACACGTCGGTATCCGCGGTCGAGACCTTGCTGGTGCGTGGCAAGCAGAATTTGCGCCGCGCGCTCGGCAATATGATCGATGAGGACGAGGAAAAATGAACAACGAGCAGTTCGACAAGCTTATTGAATTGGCACTCAAGCGTCGCGTGATGGAACCTGTCGACGAGGCTGCAGTCAATCGCGTGCTCAGCCGCATTAGCGCCCCGTTGCCCCGACAAAAGCAGCCGCTGTGGCGTTTGCCCGGTGTGCTGCTCGACTGGCAGTTCGCGCCGGCATGGCCACGCATGGCGGCACTGGCCTGCTGCGCTGCGCTCGGATTCTTCGTCGGCATCGCCGGGCTCGACCGTCGTTTTGACGACCCGGCGGCCGCCCCTGCCTTTGTCGGCGGTGGCGGTATCGGCTCGATTACCTTCGAACCCGAAGCATTCACGGGAGCGCGTCCATGAGCATCGCCCAGGCCCTGCCGCGCGCCACGCAAGGCTCACCGCGCTGGCTGCTGCTCGGTTCACTTGCGCTTAACCTGTTCTTCGTCGGCGTCGCGCTTGCGATGATTTTTCGGGCGCCTGCGCCCTCCTATTGGGATCCCAACGTATTCGTTCGTGTCGAACGGCTGGCGGCGACGTTGCCGCCGGCCGATGCCGATATCCTGCGCACCCAAATCAGCGCCAATCATACGGCGATTGACGAAGCGCAGACAAAATATCATTCAGCGCGCCAGCACATTCACGAGGTCCTGCGACAGGAACCTTTTGACGTCGAGGCCATGCGCGCAGCTACTGCGCAGACCCGCGCCGCGCGCCTGAACTTCGATCAGACGATCCAGGGCGTTTTTGCCGACATCGCGGCGAAAATCACGCCCGCGGGACGACAAGCGCTCGCCAATTGGCCTCCCGGGCGGAGAAAGACCGCAGGCGACAAACGGTAGTAATATTGTTGCTTGATCGAGTCGCTCTTTGGCCGGGATTTGAAGGCTTTTTGGATGCATTGGGGCGAGGATACTAGGAAGGCGGGAAGGAAAGCTTGTGGGCGCCCGTTTTGGATGATGCTGCAAAGTGTATGCGTAACACTACCGCTCGGTGGCTGCCTGCTCGCTGGCGACAAGCCCGAACCCGGGCTCAATATTCCTGCCGCCTACAGCGCAGGGCCGCGCAACCCTGTCGCGGCGGAAGCGAGAACGCCCCCTCTCGATTGGTGGCGCGGCTTCCGCTCGCGCGAACTCACCGAAATCATTGAAGAAGCCCGCGCTGCCAATCTCGACATTGCGGCTGCCGTTGCTCGCATCGTACAGGCCGACGCGAATTCCCGCATTGCCGGCGCCGCATTGCTGCCAATCGTCGATCTCAATGCAAATGCCACGCACTCACAGCAGTCAAAGACCACCGGCAGCTCAAGCGTCGTCAGCGTTTCGCGCTCGGGCGCAAACATTCAAATCATCAACAACAACCTCTCGGCTACGCTCAGCGCGAGTTACGAGATCGATTTCTGGGGTAAGAACCGCTCTGTTCTGCGCGCCGCCGAGCAGACCGCGGTCGCGAGCCGGTTCGACCGCGAGGTGGTAGCGCTCACTACCGTGGTAGCCGCCGCCAACGCCTATTTCCAGGTCCTGGCCACGCAGGATCGGTTGCGCGTCGCCCAGGAAAACTTGGCAAGCGCCACGCGAGTACTCGGACTCATCCAGCAGCGGCTGCAGGCTGGAACCGCGTCCGCGCTCGATACCGCGCAACAGGAAAGCCTCGTCAATACCCAGCGTGCGGCCATCCCGCCACTCGAGCAGACGCTGCGCCAAAATCGGGTTGCACTTGCCGTGCTGATGGCCCGGTCGCCCGAAAGCGTGAAGATCCGGGGCGGAAGCCTGCGCAGCATTGCCTATCCGCGCGTGACGCCGGGCCTGCCGTCCGAACTTCTTACACAGCGCCCCGACATCCGTGAGGCCGAGGCCAATCTGGCCGCAGCCGATGCCAATGTCGAAAACGCGCGCGCGCAATTCCTGCCCAGCATCGTGCTAACGGGCGAAGGCGGTTATCAAAGCGCCTTTCTCAAGCTGCTGTTGCGGCCGGAGTCAGTCATCTACACGGCCGCAGCTGGACTGACACAGCCGATCTTCGAAGGCGGCCGGCTGCTCGGCAATCTCGACCTGCAAAAGGGCCGGCAGGATGAATTGCTGCAGAATTACCGCAAGGCGGTGATTTCAGGGTTTGCCGATGTCGAGAACGCGCTCGACGCCATCCGGCGCACAGCGGAACGTGAGCGTCTGCAGCGCGAAGTGGTCACGAGTTCGCGCCGCGCTTTCGACATCTCCGAGCAGCGTCTGCGGGAAGGCACGGTCGATCTCGTCACCGTGCTGCAGACGCAGCAAACGCTCTTCCAGGCGGAAGACGCGCTCGTGCAGGCGCGCCTCGCGCACGTGCAGGCGATCGTGAGCCTTTACCAGGCGCTTGGCGGCGGCTGGTCGCCCAAACCAGTGGAAGCCGCCAATGCACGGTGAGTTTCCCAAAAAAATCCTTGCCAAGGCACGCAGCGGCACTCGTCGCACGTTTGCGATTGCTTTCATTTTGATCGCGCTCGCAGCAGCGCTCTACTACGTGTTCAGCCCATCGGCGCCGCAGCAGCGGCGCAGTGGACGTTTTGCCGGCGAGGGACCCGTCCCTGTGCTCGTCGCCCCCGCGGCCCGTGCGGATGTGCCGGTCTATCTGGATGCGGTTGGAACCATCAAGGCTCTCAATACTGTGACGGTACGCCCGCAGGTCGACGGCAAGCTTCTCAGCGTCAACTTCAAGGAAGGCGACGATATCAAGAAGGGCGACCTGCTGGCCAAGATCGACCCTGTCATTTACCAAGCGCAACTCAATCAGGCGCTTGCCAAGAAGGCACAAGACGAAGCGCAGCTCGCAAACTCGAAGATCGATCTTGATCGCTACGAAAGACTCGCCGCCACCGCCGCGATCAACAAACAGCAGGCTGATACTCAGCGTGCACTGGTGGCGCAGAACACCGCGCTGGTCCAGGCCGATCAGGCAGCGATCGACAATGCCCAAGCAATGCTTGGCTACACGACAATTACCGCGCCGATTGACGGCCGCACCGGCATTCGCATGGTGGACGAAGGCAACTACGTGCGCTCGGCCGACACCAATTCATCAATTGTTATCATCACGCAGCTGCAGCCGATCTCGGTGCTTTTCAACTTGCCGCAGCAGGATCTTTCCCAGGTAAACACCGCTTTCAACAAAAGTCCGCTCAACGTCGAAGCGCAGCGCTCGGATAACGACGCGGTGATCGACCGCGGCGTGCTCAGGGTCGTCGACAATCAGGTCGACCAGACCACCGGCACTGTGAAGCTCAAGGCCGAATTTCCCAACGCCAACCTGCAGCTCTGGCCTGGGCAGTTCGTCAATATCCGGCTGCTGGTCGACACGCTGAAGCAGGTCGTGGTGATCCCGACAGGGGCGGTGCAACGAGGTCCAAACGGCACCTTTGTGTACGTCGTCAAGGATGACGATTCCGTCTCGGTGCGACCGATTACGGTGCAGAAACAGGACGAGACGCAGACGGTGGTCAGCAAGGGTCTTGAGGCCCCCGAGCGTGTCGTGACGACCGGCTTTGTCCGCCTCACGGACGGCACCCAAGTCGCGATCGGCAGCGGCGAAGCACCGGCAGCTCAGCCCGCCGGTCAGCGTCCGCAGGGGCAAGGCGGAGCACGGCGACAACGGGGCGGCGGCACGGCAAGACCAAACACACAGCAATGAGCGTATCGTCGCCATTCATTCACCGGCCGATCGCGACCTCGCTGCTCGGTGTCGCGGTGATGTTGGGCGGCTGTCTCGGTTACTGGTGGCTGCCGGTCTCGGCGCTGCCGCAGGTCGACTTCCCGACTATCCAGGTGACGACACAATTGCCGGGCGCCAACCCCGACACGATCGCCTCGTTGGTCACTGCTCCGCTTGAGCGGCAGTTCGGCCAGATCCCGGCACTGCAGACGATGACGTCATCCAGCTCCTTCGGTATCAGCCAGGTAACGCTGCAGTTCGACCTCAATCGCGACATCGACGGCGCCGCGCAGGATGTTCAATCGGCAATCAATGCGGCCGCCTCGACGCTGCCCCGCAACTTGCCCTATCCGCCGCTCTACTCGAAGGTAAACCCGGCCGATGCGCCGATCATCACGCTCGCTTTGACGTCGCAGACGATCAATCAGCGCACGCTGAGCGACATGGCCGACACCATCATGGCGCCGCGGTTGTCCGAAGTGACAGGCGTCGGACGCGTTTCGGTGCAAGGCGGTATCCGGCCGGCAATACGCATTCAGGCCGATCTCTCGCGGATTGCTGCCTACGGCATCGCGCTCGATGACCTGCGCACAGCTGTCGTCGGCGCCAATGTCGCCGGCCCGAAAGGCGCGCTCGACGGCGCGCACCAGTCCTACACGATCGCCGCCAATGATCAGATCACCGCCGCCGATACCTACAAGGACATCGTCGTGGCGTTCCGCAACGGCGCACCGGTGAAGATCAGCGACGTCGCAGACGTCGTGGACGGGCTTGAAAACACCAAAGTCGGAGCCTGGTACCGGGGCCAGCCATCGATCGTTATCGACGTGCAGCGCCAGCCCGGCGCCAATGTGATCGAAACCGTGCAGCGCGTGCGCGCGGAGCTCCCGCGCCTGCGACGCGCAATGCCGGCCGGCGCCGACCTCACGATCGTCAACGACCGGACCACCACTATTCGCGCGTCGATTCACGACGTGCAGTTTACGCTGGTACTCAGCATCGCGCTGGTCGTGCTCGTGGTTCTGATATTCCTGCGCACGATCCGCGCCACCATCATCGCCGGCGTCGCGCTGCCGCTGTCGCTGATCGCGACCTTCGGCGTGATGTGGTTTTGCGGATTTTCGCTCGACAACCTGTCGCTGATGGCACTGACCATCGGCACGGGCTTTGTGGTCGACGATGCGATCGTGATGATCGAGAACATCGTCCGCCACATGGAAGATGGCGAAGGCCCGCTTGATGCAGCGCTTAAAGGCGCGCGCCAAATCGGTTTCACCGTGATTTCGCTGACCTTGTCGCTGATCGCGGTCTTTATCCCGCTTTTGTTCATGACCGGCCTGGTCGGCCGCATGTTCCGCGAATTCGCGCTCACCCTCACCATTGCGGTGGTCACGTCAGCCATCGTGTCGCTGACGCTGACACCGATGATGTGCGCGCGCCTGCTCCGGCACGTCGGCGAACGCGAACCCAGCACGGTGACACGACGCTTTAATGTCCTGATCGATCGCAGCGTAGAGTTTTACCATTCGAGCCTCTTGTGGGTGCTGCGCCGCCAGCCCGAAACGCTCGCTGTCACTCTGGCGACGCTGGCTGCCACCATTCTGCTTTATGTAGCAGTGCCAAAAGGATTTCTGCCGTTGCAGGACACCGGCCTGATCACAGCAGTGACCGAGGCCGGCACCGACGTCTCTTTCACTGAGATGCAGCGCCGCCAGCGCCTGGTCGAGGATGCGATCCGGGCCGATCCCGACGTCACGGGCGTGGTGTCGGTAATTGGCGTCAGCCCAATCAATGCAACACCGAATGCCGGCCGGTTGGCGATTTCGCTGAAACCACGCGATGAGCGGCGCGCACATATTGACGAGATCGTTGCCCGCCTCAAGCGGACCGTCGCCGGCGTGGCCGGCATGACGGTCTATTTCCAGGCCACGCAGGATATCCAGATATCCACACGCGTGAGCCGGGCGCAGTACCAATACACGCTCGTCTCCACCGATCGCGACGAAGTCATCGAGTGGGCGGACAAGCTGGTGCGCGGTTTGCGAGGCAACCCCGCCCTGCGCGAGGTCGCATCGGAAGCACAGGAAGGCGGGCCGCGCGTACGGGTCGACGTCGATCGCGAACAGGCGGGACGGTTGGGTGTCTCGATGCAAAGCGTCACCGATACGCTCAATGACGCTTTCGGCCAGCGGCAGATCTCGACAATCTACGGGCAGGCTAACCAGTACCGCGTTATCCTTGAGGCACAGCCGCGTTACCAGCAGGATCCTAACGCGCTCACCAAGCTCTATGTGACCGGCGCCAGCACCTCAACCGGAACGGCGGTAACCGTCGGCAACACCGCGACCGGCACTACCAATACCAACACGACCGCGACACCGAACGCGGTTACCGTCAGCAATCAGGTGCCACTGTCGTCGTTTGCCAGTTTTGTCCCAACGTCAGCTCCGCTTGCCATCGCGCATCAGGAGCAGTTTCCCTCCGTCACGATCAGTTTCGATCTCAATGACGGTTACGCGCTTTCCGACGCGGTTGCCGCGATCCGCACGGCGCAACGCGAAATCGGTATGCCCTCCTCCGTAACCGGAAGCTATTCCGGCGATACTGCCGAATTCGATAAATCGCTTGCGGGCGAACCCTGGCTGATTCTGGCCGCCGTCATAGCGATCTACATCGTGCTGGGCGTTCTCTACGAAAGCTTTATCCACCCGCTCACGATTCTTTCCACCCTGCCCTCAGCCGGCGTCGGCGCACTGCTCGCGCTGATGCTGTTCGGCTATGACCTCTCGGTGATCGCGCTGATCGGCATCGTGCTGCTGATGGGCATCGTGAAGAAGAACGCAATTCTGATGATCGACTTCGCCATCGAGGCCGAGCGCAGCCAGGGCCTGTCGCCGGAGCAATCGATCGTACAGGCTGCGATGCTGCGCTTCCGTCCGATCATGATGACCACGCTTGCGGCACTGTTCGGCGCGCTGCCCCTCGCACTAGAGGGAGGAACCGGATCGGAACTGCGCAACCCGCTTGGCATCACCATCGTCGGCGGTTTGCTGCTGTCGCAGTTGCTGACACTCTACACCACGCCCGTAATCTATCTCTATATGGAGCGCCTGCGCGCGCGCCTGACGCCGGCCGCACCTCCCGCCACACCGCGCGCGACGCGTCCGGCACGGAGCCGCCCGTGAACTTCTCGTACCCGTTCATCCGGCGTCCGATCGGCACCACGCTCCTCGCCATCGGCCTGTTCCTCGTCGGCGCGGTCGCATACCTGTTTCTTCCGGTCGCCAGCCTTCCGACCGTTGAATTCCCGACGATTTATGTGAGCGCCAGCCGTCCAGGAGCCGAGCCCAACGTGATGGCGGCGACGGTGGCGGCGCCGCTCGAACGGCGTCTCGGCGAAATTTCCGGCGTGACCGAGATGACATCGGTCTCCTCGCTCGGCCTTTCCCGCATCACAATCCAGTTCGACCTCAACCGCAGCATCGATGGCGCCGCACGCGACGTGCAGGCCGCACTTAACGCAGCACTCGCCGACCTGCCTGGCGACCTGCCGACGTTGCCGACGTTCCGCAAGGCCAACCCATCGGCAGCCCCGATCCTGATTCTTGCGCTCACATCGAAGACCCTGCAGCCGAGCGCTATTTACGACGCTGCCGACAGCGTGATCGCGCAGCGCCTGTCGCAGGTCGATGGTGTGGCTGACGTGACTGTCGCAGGTTCAGAGCAACCGGCCATCCGAGTAAGCGTCGACCCGGCGCGGCTGTCGGCAATGGGCCTTTCACTGGAAGATGTCCGCACTGCCATCTCCAATTCAAATGCGGCCGGCCCTCTTGGGTCGTTCGATGGCAGCAAGCGAGCCGTCACGATCGGCATCAACGACCAGCTGCGCGATGCTGGCGAGTACGATCCGGTTGTCGTCAAGACGGTCAACGGTACGGTTATTCGTCTGTCGAGCGTTGCCACCATCCGCCCGAGCGTGCGGAACACGCGTTCGGCGGGATGGTTCAACAGAGACCCTTCGGTTCTGCTCATCATTACCAAGCAAGGAAACGCCAACGTCATCGACACCGTTGACCGGATCTACGAATTGCTGCCCGAACTTCGGCAATGGGTGCCCGCAGGTCTCGACATTTCGGTGTTGAGTGACCGCACACAGACCATCCGGGCCAGCGTGCACGATATGCAGCTTACGCTCGCGGCGACCGTCGTCCTCGTAATGCTCGTCGTGTTTCTGTTTCTGCGGCGGGCGGCACCAACCGCGGCAGCCGGCGTAACAGTGCCGCTTGCGCTCTCCGGCACCTGCGCTGCCATGTGGGCCGCTGGCTTTTCCATCGACAACCTGTCGCTGATGGCGCTCGCAGTGAGCGTGGGCTTTGTGGTCGATGACGCTATCGTCATGATCGAAAATGCCTTCCGGCATCTCGAAAAAGGCACCTCGCCCCTGCGGGCGACCCTGCAGGGCGCGCGGCAGATCGGCTTCACGGTGGTATCGATTTCGGTATCGCTGATCGCAGCGTTTATCCCGCTGCTCTTCATGGGTGGCGTCGTTGGCCGTCTGTTCCGCGAATTCTCCGTGACGCTTGCGTTTGCGATCGCGATTTCTACCGTGGTGTCGCTGTCGGTGACGCCGATGATTTGTGCCTACTTCGTGCGGCAGCCGCCGAGCCGCGACGGCACCTGGCTCGACCGCCAGGTCGAGGGCCTGCTGACGCGGCTGGTCCGGTTTTACGACCGCACGCTCACGCTCGCGCTCGCTCACCGGTCGTTCATGCTGATTGTATTCGTCGCAACGATCGTGCTCACTATCGGCCTCTACATCAAGACGCCGAAAGGCTACTTCCCGCAGGACGACACCGGCCTGGTCTTCGGCGGCACGATCGCATCACCGGATATTTCGTTCGACGCCATGAAGGCCCTGCAGCTCAAGGCGATGGATGTGGTGCTCGCCGACCCTGCTGTCGCAGGCCTCGGCTCGTCGGTCGGCGCCTCGAATTTCAACGCCGCGGTCAATTTCGGCCGCTTGTTTATCAGCCTGAAGCCGCTCAACGAGCGCGGTGGACTGAGCACCCAGCGTGTCATCGCGCGGATACGGCCGAAGCTCGCCGAGATTCCCGGTCTCCGCGTTTTTATGTTTCCGGCCCAAGACGTTCGGGTGGGCGGCCGGCAATCCGATTCGCAATACCAGTTCACGCTGTGGAGCTCTGACATCGAGGAATTGCAGAAGCGCGTATCGGGCGTTCTCGACCGCGTAAAGCAGGTACCGGGCGTCGTCGACGTCACGACTGACCGTGACCAGGGAGGGTTGCAGGTCAATATCAGCATCGACCGACAGGCCGCGGCGCGGCTGGGTGTGCGTGTCCAGGATATCGACAACGCGCTCAACAACTCCTTTTCGCAACGGCAGATCTCGACAATTTACGGCACCCGCAACCAGTACCGCGTCATTCTGGAAGTGGAC
>Ga0247793_1000045_pt1 | contig 22456 bp, 25 predicted proteins | sample UWRJS223509R6_FD_180939 | JGI IMG/M metagenome (GOLD analysis project Ga0247793, IMG submission 180939) | Soil microbial communities from Arlington Agricultural Research Station in Wisconsin, United States - UWRJ-S223-509R-6 | ecosystem: Environmental > Terrestrial > Soil > Agricultural land...
GTGCCCTCCACTCGGCCCCATGCGCCGCCGCCGGTCACATAGATGAGCCAACGATCAGCGGTGTAGCCGAGGCGTCCGCGCACGCTCGCCAGCCATGTAATGTCGCGCTTGGTAGTATGCGTATAATCGCCGCCAAGGGGAACGCCAGCAATGGTGATTGGGGCGATAGTCGTTTCACGAATTCCGGTGCCAGAGAAGTCGCCTTCGATACCGACCATCCAATTTGGGGCGAATTGCCAATTATAGCCAATTTGGCCACCGCCAATGAAGCCGTCACTGTTCTGGTCAAATGAATGCGTTTCGTAACCGGACGCCGATACAAAAGCGGGACTGGGCGTTACGGTGACGGTAGAACTACTCCAACCCCATCCGGCGTGAACGCCAACGTAGAAGCCAGTCCAGCTGTAGATCGGCGCAGGAACGGGAGCGACCGGCGCCTTGACCGGCACGTCCGCCGCCGTCGCGTTTTGAGTGAACGCAATTGCGGAAACGGTAGCAGCTACTGCAATCGACAAATAGCGCATTGGTCAGCCCCCAGAATTCCTGCAAGAAAATACCGACAATCCTGTTCGACGCACATAGGGTTACGCAGAATGTCCGTTAATTCTGTGTCTTGTGGCAAACTAGTCACATGTCCAGGCCCGCTTTGGGTCAAAAGCCGACATTCGCGCCGCGATAAATCGTGTACGCTTTGCCCCCAATAGCGGACATGTGCAGTGCATTAGGTCATGTCTGCTCTGGGCCAAAAGCGGACATAGACTTTTCCGGCCCCGTTTCTGGTCTTCGCCACGTTGAGGATTTGAAAGTCGGGTTTAGAACTGCCGCATCTTGAGCACGGTCGGCCATGCATCTTTTTGAGTGGCGGGTGACGCTAACAGTTCGGGCACAAATTTTGGCCGATCACCGGCTGCCACCACCTGCACCACATGGAAACCGCGTGCCTTGAGCTCCTTGAGCAACATTGGCAACGCCATGGCGGTAGCGGGATGGATGTCATGCAGGAGCAAGATGCCTCGGCCTTTTACTTCCAGTCGTTGGATGGCCCTTTGCACAATGGTCTTAGCGGTGATGCGCCTGAACCAGTCGTCCGCGACCACGTCCGCACTCCAATTCACCAACTGCTTAGAGGACAGATAATCATCGATCGCGCTGGTCTTGCCTAAACCCGGAATGCGAAAAAACGGCGAAAGCGCCTTCGGATCTCCCAGTGCGGCATCGACAGAAACGATACCGCCCTCGACTTCGGATTTGACTCGCTGGATTGGCAAACGCCGGAAAGCGAGAGGATGATTTTCGCTATGCGTGCCGATTGTATGTCCCGCGTTATAGATCCGCCGCACCATGGACGGATATTGGCGCGCCATCCGGCCAATCAAGAAATAGGTAGCTTTAACGCATTGCGAGGCTAACGTTTCAAGAATGATGTTGCTATAGGGCGGCAATGGCCCGTCATCAAACGTGATGACAACCTCATGATCTTTGAGTGGCAGAGTCTGCTTGTAATACATACTGCCAATTTTTTTAAATTCGTTAGGAGCGATGGTAAGCACGCGACTCGTCCCGAGCGCGTCTGGATTTCTTGGACAAGCGTCTACTGATGCCCAGGCGGGTCCGCCGGTCACAGCCACGAAAGTGAACAGAAAGAAAAATCCAACGAGACGCATTCGAACGCACACCTACCTTTATTCACGCCCAAGCATGGCTTCTCATGCGCTCAGAAATGCGACCAGTTTGGGGCGCAAAAAGCGGTGCCGACTGGTCCCAAATGAACATGTGCAGTGTTTTCATGGGTTATTTAACCGGCACCTTTTGTTGACGGTCGAAGGGAACCAAAACTGCCGGAGTACGTTTAGGGAGCCAGTGGGAGGTAACGCCATGTGGCTTCAGGTTTGGACGATAACCATTGCCTTAGCTATCGGCCTTGCTGGAATTGCCATGACCCTGCCGGATGATGCGTAACATTAGCGGGAGGGCGTCTGTAGCGTAGCGTTCAGTCGAGTATTTTTGCGTTGGAGGCCGCCTCGTTTGGCGGCCTCTCCTATTCTGGCTGCGGCGCAGACATATGCGGTGCAACGGTCCATGTCCGCTTTGCTCCCAAAAGCGGACATCAACTGCGTTCTTCGACTACCTCGTCAATTATGGCTTTCGTTTTGCGCTCATGTGCTGGTGGAGGAGCCGTCCTCAGCATCACGACTGCGCGTGACCGGAGTCCACCCTTCCGCTTCCTGCGCAAGACAATTGTGTGACATTGCCCCTAAGGACAATACGGCGGTGTCTTAATAAACGGGTAGAATGGACACATGCCGGGTGGGAGGGCTGCCCATGACAGTACGAGATGACTACGACCACCATTCTGACTTCGAAGCGGGCCAACTAGTGCTTTTTTGCGCGGCGGCATTTGTGCTTTTGGTCTGCGCGTGGACCTTCGTCCCCTAGCGTGCCTTTCATGGTGCCGTCTGTGCGGCGTCGATAATTGCGCTGCTTGCAATCACTCGAACAAAACTATGCAGTGCAAAAAGCCATGTCTGCTTTACCCCCAAAAGCGAACATTCGCAGGCCCGACCGTAATGTCCTCTAAGTGCCATTAGCGGACACAGGTGCTCTTACGGAGCGTCAAAGGGTCGAGGAGGATTGTATGAACCGTCGTCACGCATTGAAAGCCTTGACCGGGCTCGTATTGTGTCCGCTCTGTGCATCCACTGCCTTTGCCGCCGAAGGGGCGCATTGGACCTACGAAGGCTCCACTGGCCCCGACAAGTGGGGCGATCTCGACGCCGCGAGCAAAGTCTGCTCGGTTGGTAGCCAGCAATCGCCAATCGACATTGTCGGGTCAATCAAGGCGCAACTGCCGCCGCTCAGGATCGCCTGGGGCAAGACCGCCGACAGCATTGTTAACAACGGTCACACAATCCAACTAAATGCCGCCGAGGGCAGCACGCTCAGTTTCGGCGGCGAGCCTTATAAGCTCGTCCAGTTTCATTTCCATCATCCGAGCGAGCACCTCATCCGCGGCAAGAGCGTTCCGATGGAAGTGCACTTTGTCCACGCTCATGCTTCGGGCGCGCTCGCCGTGGTTGGTACGCTGATGGTGGTGGGAAAGCGCAACCCGGTATTCAGCAAGATCATCGCAACCATGCCAACGCATGAAGGTGAGACCGTCAAGGCCGACCCGGCTATCAACCCGAACGGATTCTTGCCCGCGCGGCTCACCTACTATCGCTATCCTGGCTCGCTGACGACACCGCCCTGCTCCGAAACCGTCGAGTGGCTGCTGCTTACCGACCCCATACAGGTCGCCGACGCGGACATCGACGGCTTCGCCAAACTCTATGCGATGAACGCGCGCCCGGCCCAGAAGGCGAACCGCCGTGCCGTGCTACGTTCTAGCTGATGGCCGGACGAGGGGCGGGTCTGCACAATGTCCGCTTTGGGTCATAAGCAGACGTATGCGCCGCAATAAGCGATGTCCGCTTTACCCCAAATAGCGACCGCAAAACCGGACATGCCGCGATGGTGATGTCTGCTTCACCCCTGAAAGCGGACGTGTACGGTGCACTAGCGAATGTCGGCTATGGGCCGGAAGCGGACATCAGCGGCCTAATGTGCCATCATCATAAGGCATGTTGCGGCAGCAGGCAGCAATTGGGATTTCCGGTAGAGCCTCGAAGCGAAGTTTGAAAAATGGTCAAGATAGATTGCCTAATGGGGACCTGCGGACGCCATCGGCTCGCTCGCGAGGCACTAGCCTGTTTTCTGCAGCAGACCGCCCTCTCGAACGCTACGCTGCTGATCTACAATCAGCACCCAGTGGCACTTCATTTCGACCATGCGCGCGTACGGATTATTAATGAGGCACCGCCCCCAGGTTCCCTACGCCACCTTAAAAGGCGAATGATTGAGCTTGCCGATCCCTCTGCAGAATTTATTCACTGGTGGGACGATGATGATCTCTATTTGCCCTGGCACTTGCGCGATTGCCTCGATCACATCGGTCAGAGCGTCGCATGGAAGCCCGCGTCGAGCTGGTTTCTCTCCGAGAAAAACGTCTTCTCTCGCGAACGCAACACTTTCGAGGGCTCATGGATGATGCGGGCCGACTATCTAAAGGCGGCGCCCCTAGACACGCACCCGACCTACACAGATCATCCCGTTTTTTGGCAGATCAGCGAGGCCGGAAAGCTGGCAAGGACCGAGCTCGCCGGGCGCACTTCGTATATCTATCGCTGGGGTATGGGAATTCAGCATTTGAGTGGCTATGGCAGCGGCGATGAAGAGGAACAGCGCGCGAATCTTGAGCGATGGCGAGCCAACAGCACCGACGTATCTCCAGACGGCCGGCTTGTACCAGCGGATCTCACCCCGCGCTGGCGGCAATTCCTCGATGCCACCCGCGATCAGGTCACTGCTGAAGAATGGGAGCTGAATCGGCAGGCTCTGGATTTGGCGCTATCCCAAGCTCCCGTTTGATCGCCGTGAAAATGCGCGCTGCGGTCTCGTGACCGAGCAACTCGGCAAAATGGGCTGCCAAGGGTCAAAAGTGAACATCTAGCACTTTATTCAATCACCTCATCCGCGCGTGCGATGAGCGTCGGTGGCATTGTGAGACCAAACGCCTTTGGCACCGCCGCAGGCGTCAGCCAAAGCGTTAGATACAAATAGATAAACACCGAGATCCACGCGATCCATTCCCAAAACGCGAAGCTCAAATAAACCGGAATACCAAATTCCGCCCAGTGTGGTCCCACCCATCCCAATTGATTCGGGACAAAGTAGAGATAACCCTCACTCAACGTTGCGCCGATCATCGGAGCGCCTGAGACCAAGAGCATCAGTCCCATTGCCCATTGAGGCATCGGCCGGCGGCGCTGAATTTGCCAGGCCAGCGCTAACCAGAATCCGACGACACCGAGAAACAAACCAAAAAATCCGACGAGCGCCATGTACTCATGGGCTTTGTGAATTTGGTTTGAGAGATTTCGAAACAGACTTCTTTCAAACGCGATGGTGATTCCGGCGATCAGTCCGACGTAGAGCGCGTAGTATGAAAATATGCAAGTTCGCCGAGCAGCATCTTGAAGACGCGCCCGAAAATAGCCGGGAAGCGGAAGCAACATCGCGCCCGTGATTCCCATCGCAATGCAGTTGTAAATATTTGCGCCGGGGTTACTCACTTGCGACGTCAGATTAGAAAGGACTTGGTAGCGCCAATCGTAGGGACCCGGGAAGCCATTCCAAGACAACGCTGTTCCCAGAGCGAGCACCGCCATGGCGGTCGGGTACCAGACCATCACGAGAAATTTTTTTTCAAATTTCAATCGCGTGCTCCGAACGGAAGGCGACCGGCCATGAGCTCCGCAATCGAATGCGTCGCGGGGATTCGCCAGTAGGTCGGGCCGCTATTGGCGATTGCCGAACCGACGATGGCGCCAGCCGCATGCTACCCCCGAAACTCAGACGCAATCGTAGCGGTGCAAATGAGGTCCGTTAAGGGGGCATTCAGACGTCCGCATATGCAGCGCACCAACGCATTTCCGCCCCATTCTCGAGGGGAGTTTTGAGGTTTATTGTATAGCTCACGCGGTCGGCCCAGCTCTACGCCTATCGGTTTGTAACTCGCGATTTGCCTGCATCCCCGCAAAGGCTTATCGACGTGGTGAAGGCGCAATTGCGCAGGCAATCACATCTCAGATTGTAAGCATGCGGATCATACGTGGACGAAAGGCCGTAATCACCGGCGCGGCGTCGGGCATAGGCAAAGCGCTCGCGGTCGCGCTCGCGGCCGCGGGCGCGGACTTGTTTTTGATCGACAGAGATGCTGACGGCATAAAGAGCGTTGCGCGAGAGGCCGCAGGCCACGGCGTAGAGGTCGTCATCGCAGTTTGCGACCTCACGAAACCGGAGGACATAACAGCGACAATCAACCGTGTGCTCGCTACATGGGACCGCGTGCACATCCTCGTTAATTGTGCCGGTGCACTCAGTTACGGAGCGTTTCATCACACTACGGACGAAAGGTGGCGCCAGACCATCGCTGTCAATCTGCTGGCGCCGATGCAGATTATCTACCAAATGCTCAACACGCTGCTGGGCGCCGATGAGGGGCATATTCTCAATGTCTGCAGTTTTGTGGGCCTGGTACCGGTCAAAAAAATGCCGGTCTACCAAGCGAGCAAATTCGGACTTGTGGGGTTCACCCTCGGGCTACGCACTGACTACCATCGCGAAAACTTCGGTGTGACGGCACTTTGCCCAGGTTTCGTCCGCACGCCGATGCTTGCGAATGTTGCGGATTCGGAAACCCACAAGCCGCCACCAGTGGCGCCGGCCCTCATGTGCTCGACCCCCGAGGTTGTAGCGGCAGCGGCGCTCAGGGCCATCCGCCACAACCATGGACTCGTTGTTGTTGGCCCGTTTGCGAAAATAACGTGGTGGCTCATGCGGCTCAGCCCCACGCTCGTCGATTGGTGCAACCGCGAGGGATGGCGCCGTCGGGGAAAAACCGCACGATCGGACCGGCTGAACCCCAGGCTCGTCGAATGGCTCAACCGCGAACGATGGCGCGGTCGAGGAAAAATCACAGGGTCAGATCACAACACTTGAAGGGCGCAGAATAGACCGTGCCTTCAGAGCGAGATGATCTTCCGTCGTAGTTTTGACTCGCAGTCAAAGTGAGGGCACCTCCTCCAGTTTGATTCGGTGCCAGCTACAATTCAACCATGCTATAGCTTTATAAATTTGGAGGGTTCTACCTGTCTCTACTTACAGACTGGATTGTTTATGTTGCCGACCCGCTCGGTTCACAATCCCGGCCGCCGCGACGTCAACTAAAACCGACTCTCTGCAATGAACTGATCGAGCAGGCGGATGCGCACGGCGTACTCGGTGCGCTCCTTCGCAATTTTTCCGCTTTTTCAAACAATCCGGATTTTTCGATCGGGCGCGATATTGCGCGCCGACGGCATCGCGTCAACACGGCATTCTCCTTGATGCTGACTCGGGAGGCCGACGACCTGATGGCTTGCGTTGGTGATCTGCCGGCCGCGGTCGTTAAAGGACCGATTTTTGCTCGCGCCCTCTACCCAGAACGATCGCTTCGAAATTTCGGGGACATAGATGTCCTCATCGCGCCGGAGGCAATTCAGCGCTTCAACGCGTTGCTCTCTGATCGAGGTTTTTTTCTGGGTGAAGCCAGCCCGGCAAACGCTCCTAGAGAGTGGAAATGGATCCACCGCAACAATGAACAGCTGATGATCGAGGTGCAGACTGATTTGATTCATGCCGACAGTCTGAGGCGCGTGGTATCGTTGCCGTATGAATTGATTGCGGCTGCACCTGAAGCTCCGGCCACGCTGTTGCTCATCGCGCTTGTTCACGGCGGCGCACATCACTTCGAAAGATTGCAGCATGTCGTCGATATCTGCCAATCGGCCCGAGTCCTGGCCGCACCTGAGGAGGAGAGTCGGTTTGAGGGCTTGGTGGAGACCGCAAATGCTCGGTTCATCGCCGTGGCCGGTCTTGAGCTCGCTGGACGCATTTTCCGCGAGCCGCGTTGCACCAGCATTGCGCGTGAGCTTGGATCGGTGCGTTACACTGGTCTGGCAGGCCTCTTGCTTGGGAAGGGTTCGGTGATGTCGACTATGGACAAAAATCGTGCCCGTCACGGTTGGCGTCGACAAGCGTTTCGCTGGTTGATGAAGCGGGGCAATCCGATTTTAAATTGATCTACCACACGGGTCGTTTAAAATTGTCGAATGTTCTAGTCTGAGATGCCAAAGATATTCCACGACGAAAGAGCTTTCCGTGATAAATCTCGAAGCAATCCCACATCAGCACCATGATTTCCAAGTCGAACAAATCGACGGGGAAACTCTGCTTTACCAACACCAGCTAAAGAGGGTGATCTATCTAAATGAAAGTGCTGCCCTCGTATGGCATCTGTGCGACGGGCAGCGTTCGGTGGCCGATATCATTGAATTGCTTGTCGACGCCTACCCGGACACCGAAGATGCAGTGCGCGCAGACGTCATAGAGGCGATCGATGGCCTTTTTCTTGAAGACGCCCTCTACATCGCACCGGCAGGTGTGCCACTTCCATCAAAATAGTTCTGTTGAAAGCTAGTTGCGTCCGGAGGCCTGGCCGACTTTCGCTTTGAGAAAAGCAATGATTTCGCCGCCCCTTGGTTCGCCAATCAGTTCGCGGAAATGCTCCTCCATCTCCGTTGTCGGTAAATCAAACTCACGGAAGCCGACCAGGTAGTTCCAAATGCGGTCTTCAAGAATATTGCGATAGGGCACGCCCGTCGGCCTGTTGAAGCGGTGAACCCAACGCAAGAACGGCAGACACAATGTACGCGCGCCGGCCCGGCGAAACTTCTCATGAATGTATCCTTCCTCGCCACCGAAGCCGCGAAATGCCTCATTGAAACCAGGCCAGGCACTGCGCCGACAGGCAAACAAGCCCATTCCCTGAATTGAAATCTCGAATGGCGGAGCATCGGGGTCGGCTGCAAGGCCATTATCATCCCATACGCCGAACATGCCGCTGCTCCATTCCGGCCGGAAATGTGTCAAAACACTTTTGAGGTTGTCCCCCAGCAGCGGTCCTTGAAGAAGGTCGGGTGTTGCCGGGTTCTCGGAAAAATAGCGAAGCAGCCGAGCCACCGCGCCAGGCACGACAAAGACGTGACAATCCATACATAGCACAAACTCACCGGCTGCTTCTTCGAACACGCGTCCCTTCACGGCGGTGCCAGAGCGGGTGGATTCTGGAATGTAGCGATAGTTCGGAATGTGGTGCTCCAGCGCCTTAAGCGCGTCGGCGCATGCCCCCGTCGGATGGTTGTCGATCACGATAAACTCGCTTTCGTCGACGATTTCCGGGTGATACAGCCGGAGCGCCTGCAGGCTAAAATACACCCCATCGTAGTCGTCATAGGTCGCCATACCGATTGTCAGCCTGGGTGTTCCCCGGCGCGGCGTCGGAGCGGGAACCGGATGGCGTTTTACCGGGGCAATCGGGGCAGCGTTCGACTTCATCTGGGATCCGGAAAAAGCCGCCAAAAACCGCCGGGCCTGGGCGCCATCCATGCCGCCGTCCAGGACCAACTTCGCGAGCGTATCGACGACGTCGTCGAGCTGCGTGAAAGCGCCATAGGTAAGTTCAACAGCGGGAACGCGCCGGACGAGCCTATTAACTGCCGCAAACCAACCATCGGCGAGGTTATGAGTATTACCAGTACAAGTTGCTAGTCGAACGCAGGCCTTTGCTGGGCTGATCGACTCGATCGCGAGACTAACGCCGGGTTTGAACGCGGGGAAAATGATGAGGCCACATGGCAGGTCCCCGAGCCGCGCGATGGCCGGATTTTCCGGCTGGATCATCAAGGCTGACCCAGCTTGACGCATCGTGAATTCGGCAAACCGCGGAAACTGTGAAACGGCCGTATCGGCACCGGGTCTCAGCATCAACGAACGCGGAAAGCCGACAATTGCTTCACCGTCGAGAACGGCGAGCTCATCGGTCACATAGTCGAAGCCTCTGCTGACGAACCAAGCAGTGAGTGACGATTTGCCGGCGCCGGAGTTGCCCGGAATCAGTACGGATCGGCCATTCCATCCAACCACACCGGAATGCAGCGACACACCAGTATCGACGTGTTCAGCGAGTCGTCTGGTGACGATCTCCGAAAGGTGAAGCAGTGCATCGTCCCGGCTCAACGCTTCAATCGCCGGCCCGCTGTCTTCAAAGATCGCGAAGGAGCCGTCATCCGCAGCGGTAAGCGTGAGCCGCGCACAGAGCTTGGCTGACGAGGGTGCGCAAGCTCCAAACAAAATGCGGAGATCACGTTCCCAATCCGGCGGGTGCCACAGTTCTACCGAGCGGTTGCAGAGCGTAATGACGAGAAGCGACAAGCTGATCTCAGACGCTAAATTGCTCCCAATCCCGTGGCATGGATGGGTCACTGCACAAGGGCTATGAAGGGCCTAACGTTGTTGTCGTAGTCGTTGTTGTCGTAGTCGTTGTTGTCGTAGTCGTCGTGGGGGGCGGCGTAAAGGCAGCATCGGCCGGTGTTACGATGGATTCGATCATGGGTTTGACCCAACGCTCTGGCAATGCCAGCACGACGGCCGCACCAGCGATCGTAACAGTGATTTTCCCAAAGAGCTTTCTGCGAGTGATTTCTTCGGTCATTACTCCCCCCAACCGGACGTCGAATAACATTGGAACATGGCTTTGATCATGTCAAATGAGTACGGGGTTCCTAGACTAAATGAGGCGCCAACGGCGGCTGCTGTCTCAGGCTCCGTAAATGGGGAGGCCGGGTCCATTTGTCGCTGATGGCACCAGGGCTGAACCGCCCCTGTGGGTACCGGATTAAATCGTTTCGCTATGGCCAGTTTGCAGCACACCTTTCGGCTTGGGTTGCGCCACCCCGAACGGACTTACCGGATGGAACCGGGTGCCGTGGAGTGGCAAGACCCACGCGGTCGTGGGCGCATCACGTACGCAGCCATTGATCAAATCTACCTTTTCAAGGTCCGAAAGTTTGGCGTAGGCGGACAGACCAGAGCGTTGGTGTCGCGGTGCGTTCTACGCGCCCGCAGTGGCGAAACCATCACATTGGCGCAAGATCATTACGTCCGCTTCGGCGTGAGGGAAGATCGGCTGCGATCCTTCCGACTTTTTACGGATGTCCTGGTTGCACGGGTTTCGACCGCCAATCCGCGGGTCAGAATTACCCACGCACAAACTAGTCGTTCGCCTGACCGTAATGGAATCGCTGCGCAAGCAGTGTCATGGGGCATGTTCATCCTTAGGCGGCTCAATCCCGAGCGCGCTGCCGCCATCACTAGTTCCATCATGCGGACGTTCGGCCCCTGGATTCCAGAGCACAGGGTTGGGCGCGAAAACCTAGCCGCCGCGTTCTCCGAGAAGTCAGCCGCCGAGATCGAACACGTATTGCGAGGTGTTTGGGACAACTACGGGCGGGTTTGCGCAGAAATCGTACACATGGACAGCATCTGCGATGTCGACCTGCATAATAACGCAGATGGAAAGATCGTCGTGGACGCCGAGACAATCGGGCGTCTCGAACAGTGGGACCGCAGGCCTCTGCTTTTCTTCACTGCTCACTTGGCAAATTGGGAAATTGCCGCTTCGGTGGGAAGGATTTTGGGCCTGGACATCGTCGTTCCGGTGCGGAGACAGCATCTCGATTTAATCGCCGATTTTCTCGCCCAGGCTCGCCCTGGGACCTACATTCCCATTGATGGCGACACAACATTCAAGTTGAAGAGTGCGGTAGACCGCGGCGCCTGTATCGCGATCATGGTGGACCAGCACATTGCTGATGGGATAGACGTCCGGTTTTTCGGCCGATCGTGCAAAGTGACCCCAGCGTTAGCTCGGCTCGCCCGCACGCTCGAATGGCCGATATTGGGCATTCGAACCATCCGCTTGCCGGATCAGCGCCTGCGCGTCGAGGTGACCGGTCCGATCGATCCGCCGCGAGACGTCGATGGCGAAATCGACGTCGCCGGCACCATGCAAGCGATTATGTCGATCGTCGAGGGATGGGTGCGAGAGCATCCGGATCAATGGCTTTGGCTTCATCGCCTTTGGCGCTGAAGCAGGTTTCCGCCCGGATATTTGGCGCTATGATAACTAATTGCAGTGTGGGCTTTGCGAGTTTACGGGAGAGGTTCGGAGTGGAGAGACGGCGCTGTCCAGGTGTTCAAGTGCCGCCCGCTAGCCAGCGCGGTCACGTCGTTGATCGCTGTGAACCTTTGGTAATAGTGAACGTCGCGCGCAAGTTTCCCTGAATGAACATTGATTCCACGAAATTCCTTCGCTGCGCCGTTCCGATCTTGGTTGCATTGACGCTGCTAGCCCGCGCGATTGGCATGGCTCTGGTGCCACTAATGGACACCACGGAGGCCCGCTACGGCGAGATTGCCCGCAAAATGGCGGAGTTGAACGACTGGGTCACGCCGTGGTTCGACTACGGCGTGCCGTACTGGGGGAAGCCACCACTTTCATTCTGGCTGACTGCAATCAGTTTCAAGGTGTTCGGAGTAAATGAATTCGCTGCGCGATTGCCCCATTGGATTGCCTCGCTGATTATCATAGCTCTGGTTTGGGCCCTGTCAGGACGCCGCGATCGCGATGCCGCCATGCCGACGGTGGCGGTGATTTCCGCCAGCGCCCTTTACTTTATCTCGGCCGGCGCTGTGATGACCGACATCGAATTGACTGTCGGTACCTCACTGGCGATGACCGGTTTCTGGCTTGCACTGGAAAAAACGAAGGCGGGCTCACGTGGCTCCGAGTGGCTCGCTGCCCTGCTATTCTTCGGCGGTCTCGCTATCGGCTTGCTCGCGAAGGGACCCGTGGCCTTGGTGCTAGCGGGGACGCCGCTCTTCCTTTGGACGATATACAACCGCCGCTGGCTCGACGTCTGGCGCCGTCTGCCGTGGATTCTTGGTATGTTGGGGACGCTCGTGATCACGTTGCCATGGTACTGGATCGCCGAGCAACGCACGCCAGGCTTTCTTGCGTATTTCCTGATTGGCGAACACTGGCACCGCTTCGTTACGCCCAACTGGCAGGGTGACCGTTACGGACACGCGCACACGTTTCCGATCGGTACCATCTGGGCGTTTGCCTTCATCGACACGTTGCCCTGGTCATTGCTGCTGCCAATCGCCGCGTGGCGTTGGCGCAAGCGCAAAGACCAGGCATCGGCTGCAATGGTGTCCGCTGTGAATATTCCTGCATTGCGGTCTGACGAACGCGCCTGGCAAAGCTATCTGCTGGCCTGGGCTTTCACGCCGCTGCTGTTGTTCACCGCCGCGCGCAACATTACGATGGCCTATGTGTTGCCGGGGATACCCGCCGCCGCCATCCTGGCCGGCACCTGGCTGGCGCAGCAACGACGACAAGGCCGTGCGGTCAACCAACTGCTCAGTGTCGGCATGCTGATCACGTTGCTGTTGGTGTGCCGCCTGGCGATCTATAACGGCGAGCCTTTCCATATGGAGCGCAGGTCACTCAAGGCACTGGTGATGGCGTACGATCAGGCCAGAGCAAATAGGGGTTCTTTTTCCGCAACCGTTTTGTCAAAAGGGCAACCCTCGCAATCTAATGCGCCACTAGTGTTTGTCGGGCCCCGTCCGTACTCTGCGCAGTTCTATAGTCATGGTCATGCCCTCCAGGTAGACAGCATCGATCAATGTTGGCGGCGCATTGGCACTGATCCTGCCTACGTGGCCATTCCTTCCCGTTATTCTGACGCACTCATCGCCAGTGCGGCGGCGCATGAAACGGGGACAGAGTCAAACAAAACCGCAGCCGTCAAACCATCTTACATCGTGAGTCGCGTCTATCGTCACGGTAACTTCGATCTGTTTTACGTCGCCACGCCTTGAGCATTCTGAAGTCTGCGCGGGATATTTTACGATGAAATGAGCTATGCGTCGGTTTAGAAGGACCGCACGGAGACTGACAGCTTGTCGCAGCGGAGTATGGCGCTACGGATGGGGTCGATTGGCAGATATATTTTCCGCACCACATTCGGTGTGTTCTTGGTCGTGCTCATCAGCCTGACGGCCGTAATTTGGGTTACGCAGGCGCTGCGCGATATCGACCTGATAACTTCGGAAGGGCAGACCATTCTGACATTCGTCGGCATCACTAGCCTGATTATTCCATTTCTGATCATGACAATCGCGCCGATCGCATTGATAATTGCGGTGACGCATGTGCTCAATAAATTATCGACCGATTCCGAAATCATCGTTATGAACGCGGCCGGCATGTCGCCGTGGCTTTTGCTCCGGGCCTTCATGTCGGTTGCATTTGTAGTGTCGCTAATGGTGTGTGTGATCAGCACATATTTTGCACCGAAGGGACTGCGAATGTTGCGGGACTGGGTCACAAAGGTCCATGCCCAGGTAGTTAGCACCGTCGTTCAGCCGGGTCGTCTCACCACGATCCAAAGCGGCGTAACGTTCCATATTCGCGAACGCCGAAATAACGGCCAGTTGTTCGGAGTTTTCCTCGACGACCGGCGCAATCCAAACGAACGCATCACCATAATTGCCGAGGTCGGCGAGTTGGTGGAAAGCGACAACGGAACGTTCCTGATTCTTCAGAACGGAATCTTGCAACGCCAACAGCCTGAAGAGCGCGATCCGGCGATGGTAGCTTTCGACAGCTACGCTTTTGACCTTTCACAATTTGCTAGCGGTCCCCAAGCAGTCAACTATTCGATCCGCGAGCGCTACCTGTGGCAACTGATATTCCCGGATCCCAATGATCGGTCCTATATTGAGCAGCCGAATCGATTTCGCGCCGAATTGCACGATCGTTTGCTTGGGCCGCTCTACCCGCTTGCCTTCGTAGTGATAGCGCTTACCTACCTTACCGCGCCCCGTACCACCCGACAAAGCCGCGTGCTCTCGATCGTCTATGTCATAGGTTGGGCAGCGTTGCTTCGCCTGGTCGGAGTTCTTTCAAACATCCTCGGAGTTACGACGCCGTGGATGCTGTCGCTGCCATATGTTGCGATTACAATCGTTTTCGCATTCGGCTTATTCGTGATCCACACCGGCGCAGTTCTCGAGACGCCCGCATTTCTCGTCACCTGGTTTGCGGCCATCAGTCAGCGCAACCGCGGGCACGTTGCAGCAAAATAATGATGGTCACAGGCCTGTCGGCGACGGGCGGAAGGGATTTTTTTAAGCGCCCAGTCGCTCCAGTTAGGCCTTGGCGACCTCCGCCAGAAGCGCCTTGCGGAACTCGTAAAAATCAACCTCAATGGCGTGGCGCACCGACCGTTGGTAGCGCCAATGGGGATGCCTGATTTCCCGTTCGATGCGTGCGCCAAGATCAGCGGGGCGCGCCAGCTTCCCCGTGATCTGAAGGGCCGCAATCCGCGCTTGATGATCGGCGAGATTCCAGATGCAGCCGAGCGGTTGAAATAGCCCAATGAAGAAAAGATTGTCGATATCGGCCGGCATCATTCGCAGATAGAGCGCCGGCGGTTGGAGGCTGTCCCAGCTGCTTAAGGGCTCCCGGAGGAACGGGAAGGATATCCGGTAGCCTGTCGCCATGATGATAACGTCAAATTCATCCGCTCGTCCGTCCGCAAATCGCACCATACGACCGTCGACGCGTGCGATGTCGGCCTGGGGGTAAATTTTTCCGTGGCGTAGTGCATCGAGAAATTCCGAGTTCAACGTCGGGTGCATCTCTAAAAGTCGGCCATCGCGCTCTCTCAGGCCGTATTTCGCGGGTCGGCCAACTGCCAGGTGGACAAGCCATCCGGCAAGTTTTTGCCGGAACGGCTTCGGTAAATGCCTGAGCCGCCAGAACGCTACGTCTGCTGGCATTCCGAATATTACTTTTGGCAAAAAATGATAGCCGCGGCGTAAGCTCATCGCGGTAAGAGCAGACACGCGCGCCGTTTCGACGGCGATATCGCAAGCTGAATTACCACCGCCGATGACCAGCACGCGCTTCCCGCGGAACGGTTCAGCGCGTTTGTAGCCGTGGGAGTGAAGCACCTCACCATCGAAGCGCCCCGCCAATGGCGGCATTACTGGATCGGAATGGTGTCCGGTACAAATGAAAAGCGCATCGACGATGTCCTCCTTGATATCGGCGTCGTGCGAGAGTGTTAGCCGCCATCGCCCATCAGCATCGCGCCGCGCTCGATCGAGGCGGGTACGAAGGCGGACGTGCGGCATTACCCCGAAATGTTCTGCATATCCCTTGAAATAATCTAAAATCTGCCGATGCGAAGGAAAATCCGGATAGCCGTCCGGCATCGGGAAGTCCTCGAACGACGATAGCCGCTTCGATGAAATGATGTGCGTCGTCTGATAAACACTGGAATGCGACGGATCTTCACGAAACACCCAATTGCCGCCGATCGCATCGGTCGCCTCGTAGCAAACAATGTCGGGGACGCCTGCAACAAGCAGATTCTTGACCGTCGTCAACCCCGATGGTCCCGCCCCGATCACTGCGACGCGGATTGCCCGACTGGGAATACCCGGTTTTCCTTTTGCTTGCTGATTCATCGTTAAGGAGAAAGGTGGGCCGAGCCTTCCTCGTTGAGCGACTCGAGTTGCTTTATGTAAAGCGGCGTAACCTGCGCATACAGCACCGGCACCTTCAGGCCGACCGCGGTCGCAATTTGAGCCGCAAAATAATTACAATTGATCGTGTAGAGATTCCAATAGTGGTGAGGATTTGATCTAGTCTGGTAAACGAAATTCTGGATCTTCTCATATTGAGCGGCGTCGAGCGTCCGGCGATAGACCGCGAGCGTATCGGCCTCATTGTCTCCCGGCACCGGCAGCGTCGTCGCCGGAACAATCAGAGGCAATGAACCAGCCGCAAGCCCAAGAACGCCGCTGCGCGGATATAGTGCGATGAAATGCTGATCGAGCGGATTGCCGGTCGCATCGAGACGGCCATAGACAACGTAAGTATGGTTGATCCAGCGGGCACGAAATTCGACGTAGTAGCGGCCTTGCGGATCGACCGGCTGCGGGGGTCCAGTATCGATTATGAATCCATCGATGACCTGTGAGCTACCGTTGGAGATCGGCGGCGCCATGGCCGCCGAGGCAAGTGTCATTGAAGCCGGCTGGACCGCGTCATAACTCGTGGGTGCCGTGATAACGGGTGCGCAGCCAGCAAGCGCCAGAATAACAATAACTGGCATTGTCGCTGCGGTACGGTGGCACATAGCCATATTTTTTTTCATCGATCACCGCCAATAGCTTAGCGGAACGTCCTCCTAATGCAAACGACGTCGCGACAGGCGTCGCGAAGGACGAGTCTTCTTCTTGGTTCGCCATGTCACCTTTCATTCAGAATCCGCTCGCCGTGATCCCGCAGTTGCTTGCCCAATGTCCGCTTTACCCCCAATAGCGACCGCAAAAGCGGACTCGCGCAAACGGATATGTCTACTTTACCCCCAAAAGCGGACAGATGCAGTGCAAAACGAAATGTCGGCTATGGGCCAATAGCGGACATTTCAAATCGTCAGTCATTATGCCAGCGTACCCTCCGCAACAACAAGAACGCAAAGAACAGAAACAGGGCTCCGAGCATTCCAGTCATGGAGGCTTCAAACACAGCACCAAAGATCAACACCGCGATGGCCCCGATTATGCAGGCACCGCCTAAGCCGAAGCAGACAACGCCAAGAGCAATCTTTAGCCAGCCCATCCGGCATCCTTTTCAGGCGGCGACGAAACCCATGCGTTTTTTGTCCGATTTACCCCGAAACGACATCAAACTCTGGGTGCGCCACACTAGCTAATGTCTGCTAAAGGCCAGAAACGGGCTTCCGCAGCAATCGTCACGTCCGCTTTGGGCCAATAGCGGGCGTTGCTGACAGCGCCAACTTCAAAGCTCGGCGGCCTCACCACCTTTTATCTCGCACGGCACTCATCCAGGCGGCGCGCAGCAGCGTCATTGCCGGCTTTTGCCGCGCGTTCGGCTAGCACGCAGCCGTTCGCTTTGTCGGCAAATTGCACGTGACGCGACAGCCTGAGCGCGATCAGGGCGTCCATCGCACCAGGCTCGCCCAGCTCCGCATCCCCGATTGCTCGGTAAATAAAATGGTCCGGGTACGCCATTTGAACGTCCGGATTTTCCGCGAGCAGGCGAACGATTTGCAGGCGCGTGTCATAATCCCACTGCGACCAGGGGCCGAGCAGCTTCACCGCCGCAGCAACGTCGCGAGGTACCAGACGGCCCTCGAGCGTGAGCTGGCCGAGCGCCCATTTGGCGTGTTGCGCGTCATACGCTGAACCTTTCAGCAGCGAGACCGCGCGCCGCTCGTTCTTCGGCCCGCCCTCGCCTTTGATCAGCATGTCGGACAGCGGCGCCAGTGCAGCCCCCGGATAGGTACCACGCGCATTTTCAAGGAGCTGACGCGCACGGACCGGGTCGGCGTTGCGGATTGCGACGGCAAGATAGGCCTGCGCATCGCCGCGGCCTGCTTTGACCAGGGGCTCAAGCAGATCGATGCCGCGCTGGCGCTCTTCGGCATCGTCCGATTCGGACAGCAATTGGCCGACCGCCACCTTGACGTCAACGGGCCGCACGCCCTTGGGTGGATTGGCCAGCGCCTGTTTGGCCCAGTACCGCGCGTTGGCGAGATCATGCTTGATCGGACCGCCGCGCGTAAGGATCGCCATGAGGCGCCATATCGCCTCGGGATAACCGAGCTCGGCGGCACGACGCAGAGCCTGCTCGGCCTCGGCGCGGGGGATAAGATCCGGCTCGTTAAGGCTGCGGTCGAAGGAATTGAAGTTGTTGAATAGATCAAGCATCGCCTCGGTATCATTCTGCGCGATCGCCGCGCGCAGCAGCGCAATGGACCCCGGCCTGTCGCCTACTCCGCGCAGTGCGGTCGCCAGCGCAACCTTGATGCGCGGGTCATCGCCGTTTTCCGCGTAGGCCTGCCGGCAGGTGTCCAGCTGGAGCTTGCGGTGCTTGTCGGCGACGTTGCGATCGGACCAATCGACCTTGGCCGCAGCGAGTGCCAGGCATTCCTGGGCATTGGTAGCGGCCGGGGCTTGCGTCTGGGCCGCGCCCGGCGTGATGGCCTGGCCCGCAAGCAATAAAAGGCAAGCAAGAAACGGTCGCAATTTGAGCCGCCGCATTAGCACCAATCCCAAAAGGCTCAGATATCGTATCCGTGGAAATTACTCGCTTGAAGGGGGTGGTCGTGAGCCCGCTCTGTTTCCGCTTGGAATCATAAGCCGACATGTGCGTCGCGAAAACCGATGTCCACTTCCGTCATGTCTGCTTTGGGCCAATTAGAGAAGCGGACATATGCGCCGCAATGAGGCATGTCCGCTTTACCCGCCGCTCCATTTTTGTCACCGTCCAAATTTAGAGCGCGAGGGTGGTTCAAACAGAAAAGGCCACTGACATGCCCGGCCTGAAGTGTATCCTCCTTACAAGTATTCTATCGTTGAATTGCATTGTGCCCATCGCCGCAGGGCCGTTGGAAGATGGTATTGCCGCATTTCGTGGAGGCGATTACGCAACTGCAATTCAACTTCTTCGTCAGTTTGCCGAGCGAGGTAACCCAAGTGCCCAATTTTATCTCGGATTTATGTACGCTAACGCCCGCGGTGTCCCCAAGAATTACGCCGAGGCTTTGAAATGGTATCGCCTTGCGGCGGACCAAGGCTTGGCCTCTGCGCAGCAAAATCTCGGATTTATGTACGCTAACGGTTGGGGCGTTGAGCAGGACCATGTCGAGGCAGTGAAGTGGTATCGTCTCGCCTCAAACCAAGGCCTTTCTGGTGCCCAGAATGAACTCGGGTACGACTACCTTCAAGGCCGAGGCGTGCCTCAAAACTACGGCGAGGCGCTGAAATGGTTCCGCTTGGCCGCTGATCGAGGTAACGCTGGTGCCCAAACTAATCTTGGCAACATGTACGCCCAAGGCCTAGGCGTTCCTCAAGACTACGTTGAGGCCGTGAAATGGTACCGCCTTGCCGCGGATCAGGGTAATGCTGGCGCCCGAAAAAACCTTGGCGATAGGTACAGAAACGGCCAAGGCGTGGCAAAGGACGATGCCGAAGCGGCAAAATGGTGGCAGCTCGCTGCCGAGCAAGGCCATGCTGGGGCGCAGAACAACCTCGGCACTTTGTACGCTGGGGGGCAAGGCGTCACACAAGATAACGTCAGCGCGTATTTGTGGTTTAGCTTGGCGGCGGCGCAAAGTGACAAAGACGCGATAAACAATCTCGACCGCGTCGCCCGCCACATGAGCCAGGCTCAGATACTCGAAGCCAAGAAGCTTGTAAGCGAACGGCAGCCAAAGAAAAGTCAGACTGATTAAATTGTCGCAAAGACATTAGCCGATGTCCGCTTTGGGTCATTAGCGGACATATGCAGTGCAACATCCGTCGCATTACCGGATCTTGACGTTATTCGGCGAGCCGATCTTCGGATTTTGCGCGCTTTCAACGGTCGGCGCAGATTGCGCTCGCCTGGCTGTTGGCGAGCGCTTTATTCCAGTGGATGAACGGGACCGCGAGCTTGCCGATGAGGTCACTGAAGATGATTGCGCCATCGCGGGGCATGCCCGAAGAAGATTGCGCACAACATGAATGACCCACGCGGCGCGAGGTGCCATGATTTAGCGAGCGTGCTGTAATAACATCCTACCCAAGTTAAGACGGTTCTTTTTCGCTCGCCTTCACTTGCTCGTCGAGGGGCACCAAACTGACGTGGGTCATGCCCTTGCGCGTGAACACGGGCAACGTCGCAAAGCGGCCGCCTAGTTCGCGCTGCCGCTTGGTAAAGGCGGGCGTCCCCTTCCAGTAGAGCAGGTACCCCTGCGCTTGGGCGTAATGGACCGCCTCGCTAGCGTCGCGAAAGTGGGGCGGGATCGGAGCGCCCTCCGTCTCTTGACGCTCGGCAAGCTCCGCCAATTCACGCCAACGTTGAGCCGCGACCTGCGCGAAACGTTTGGCTTTCGGATCGCGGGCGTTCTCGAAGTCACGTTCCGCGCGTTCCGCCCGTCGTCGATATGTTTCCGCCGGATGCATGATCCGCGCTAACGATCAAAACGTTTGGTCGTTAAATACAGTGCAGCTGCGCGGGTTAAAAAAACGGAAGCGGAAGCTTGCAGCTGGTTAAGGGACTTTTAGGGTTATTGATTTCTAATCGCGGTTAGCTGATTTGTGGGTGGCTTGCCGATGCGTATCATTCTCGCGGCCTTCGAGAACCCTGAGCAGATTGTGCTCGTTTTGTGCGGACTTGCCCTTGCCTGCGTGGCGTGTGGGCTAACGCCAATTTAGATGGCTAAACTGGCTTTTTGGGCTTGATCCAAGATCATCCGCCCAGCTCAGTCGCATTACCGGAGAAAAAATTATGACCGAGCGCCGTGGCGTCTTCCGTCCTGTGACCGCAATGCGCCTCGGAGATTGGGTTAGCGGGTTTATAGGCTTGGTCCTCCTCATCGGTTGGCTCAGTCAGATCTTTTTCAAATAATTCCTGCGAGAAGCTAACTTGGCGCGGGTGCTGTAATGGCCCGGCTTTACTGGTTTGTGAAGTAGTTCACCCCTGCCCCCCTTTATCGCGTAGTAGTTGTCGCCATTGGGAGGCGATGATCATGACGACCAATCAGAACACTTCACCCGAAGCCTCTGACCACCACGCTGCGATAGCTCCGATGTGGTTTCTGTTGCTGGCGGTAATTGTAGTGGTCGAAATTGCGTTCCTGCCTGTGACGCGGTCGCTGTTCGCGGCTGTTCTTCGCTAGCGGCGATGACAGATTTCAAGGCGCGCGACAGACCAAAAAAGAAACCGCCGAGCGGCGACGTGCTGATCTAAGGCCGGATTACAGCAGGCAGCAAGCGGCGCGCCAAGCGCCGGCTGGATGATGCCCCAGGCCGCCGATCCTAAGGGTCTGCTTTGAACTCGGCTGCTCTACGCCAGGCCATTACCGCTTGTGTGGGTGTTTCACCCCTGGTCCTGAGGTGCTCGCCCAGGTGTTCGCCGACTGCTATCCAGATGGCCTTGGCCATTCGGTAGACCTGAATGGTGAAGCGTTGGCCACTAATGTCGATGGTTTGTTCGGACATTGCGCGTCCCCTAACAAAAATTGGCCGAAATAATTTTGCGCCTCAAAACCTGCCGAAGGCTTAATTTGGTCTGGGCCTTACGGTACGCCGGCGCTATTCGCCAAAAATAGACCGGTCATTTCGGACCATATGGCTCAGCGCCTGAGACATAAGCTCGTTTAGGTCGAGATGCCGATTTAAGTATCGCGTAGCGGGATTATCCGGCGGCGAACACCACGCCAGCTCGTGGGTTTGGGTGTCGGTGGTCTGATGTGTGTTCATTGTCGGCTCCTATTCCGACCGGCAGGTTTATCTCTACCGTCGAACACTAAGGGGGATCGCCCTACCTGCCAGTGATGGCCATCACACAACGGCGTTTTCTTGCTGATTTGTTGAGCATCAAAAGCGTCACATCGTGTTCCAGATCACAGTGTCGACTCGCGCCGCATGCCAGGATGCGGCATGGCGCTAGATGGGGTGTTCCCAAAATCCACCGAGCGCCGGTTTTGGGGTCGCTGTCCGACATTCCTCCCTGGACGGCGGCCCCGACTTCTTCTCCGGCATCAACGCGCCGCCCCGACCAGTACTTGGTGCTGGTCTGTTTTATTCAACCGATAACTTGCGTCGCTACGCCCAACCCAGCGACGTTTTTTGGCGCCTGATCTGGACCTTGGGCTTTCTGGTGCCATTCAGTGAGGATAGCGGATACTCAGGACCGTATGTCATCTAGCCGACACTGGAACACGCTCGACTGACACCCATTGTCACGGCGGGGCGCACGATCGTTTGTATAGTCCTGGCGATCACTTGCTGCCCTGAGGCCACGCCCCCGCTCACCCCCCTG
>Ga0247793_1000048_pt1 | contig 21764 bp, 26 predicted proteins | sample UWRJS223509R6_FD_180939 | JGI IMG/M metagenome (GOLD analysis project Ga0247793, IMG submission 180939) | Soil microbial communities from Arlington Agricultural Research Station in Wisconsin, United States - UWRJ-S223-509R-6 | ecosystem: Environmental > Terrestrial > Soil > Agricultural land...
CGTGTATCAGCAACCATCACGAGGCCGGCGCGTACGAGGATTCCACAGCAATAGGTCATGGCTTTCGAAATTTCCTGGCAATCCGGCAGCCAACTTATACCCATCGCTATAGCCGTCGGGCAATCCATCGTTAGATCGCGGGTTTGCATCTCGTTCAGGTCTGAGCTTGCTGCCTTGCCTGATCGACGTGCACCGCGACCTTCAGAGTCTCGCCGCTTCCTCCGGAACGTGCTCCGCGCACAGGAGCGGCACCGAGATAGTCGAGGCCGATTGCAACCCGTACATGGGAATCGGTCGTGCAAATTCCGTTCGTCGGGTCAAAGCCGACCCATCCAAGATTTTCGATATACGCCTCCGCCCAGGCATGCCCGGCATCTTGGGCCGTGACGCCGTCGGAACGACGAAAGTGTCCTCCGATGTAGCGTGCAGGAAGGCCAAGTGCCCGCGCCGCGGCAATAAAGATATGGGTGATGTCCTGGCAGACGCCTCGCCGGAGCGAAAAGGATTCGGTCGCTGTGGTCGCTGCATGAGTGGGATCAGTGTCGAAAGTCATTTCGCGATTGAGCCCGGTCAGCAGGGCGTGCGCGAGCGCCAGGTTGTCGCCGGGCGACTTAGCACGTATGGCGTACGCGAATTCGCTGATCGTCGCATCGGCTTGCGTGAGCGATGTATCGCGAAGATAGAGCTGGGGCGGAAAACGCTCGATAGCGCCGCTTACGAGGCCATTGGTGTCCTGCGTGTCGACTTCGCCTTCCACGGTGACGGTCAGATCCTCGAATGGGCCTTCCGCAGTGAACGAGTGAATGATGTTGCCGAATGCGTCTTCGTGCTGATGCAGCAGGCAATCCTCCGACAGTTCGATACGCCACGTGATTACATGCTGCCCATCATGGTCGCGCGGCGACAGACGCAACACCTGCGTCACGCCCTTTGGCGGCTGGTCATACGCGTACGTGGTCGCGTGCGATATCCGGATTCGCATGAAACTTTAGGCTACGCTTGCCGCGAATTCCAATCCAGACGGCATTCTCACGTGAGAAATTGCTCGGTCACCAGCATGCCCAGGTGGTTGTTTTCGGCAATGAATTCACCGATGAATTCGTGCAAGCCCCGCTGAAATATTCCGTCCATCCGGTTGTTCTGAAGACGCGTCCGAATGCCGCGCGCATGCCGCTGCGCCGGACCCTGACGGCCATAGGCGGCAGCGATCGAATCGAGATTGCGAACGATTGCCTCGTAACAGGACGCAAGTGACCGCGGCATCTCCTCTCGCAAGATCAGCAGGTCGGCGACCAGCCAGGGCTTGAGGCTTTCGCGGTACACCCAGTGGTAGGCCGTGTGTGCCGATACGGAGCGCAGGATCGCGGCCCATTGAAAATAGTCGAGCGGCCCCCCCACACGCTCAATTTCGGGCAGGAGAAGATGGTATTTCACGTCGAGAATACGCGCCGTGTTGTCGGCGCGCTCGATGTAGACGCCGAGGCGCGAGAACCAATAGGCATCATTGCGCAGCATCGTGCGGTAGGCGGAGCCGTCAAAACGCAACGATGACTCCTGCACCCACCGCAAGAAGCGTGAAAATTCCTCGCGCGAGGTCGGGCCATTGCCGAAGCGCTTGAGCTCAAGCCAGGTGGTGTTGATCGAGTCCCACATTTCCACAGTGAGCGCGGTGCGCACAGCACGGGCATTGCCGCGGGCAAGCTCGAAGCAGGAGCGAATGGAAGAAGTGTTGGCGGTCGAGAAGGCCAGAAAGTCGTTGACGTTGGACTCGTTCGCCTCGTCGTAGGCTTTGAAGAAAGCGGCGCTGCAGCCGGCGGTAGCGACTGCGGATTCCCATTCGTTGCTGGTTCCTACATAGGCGAGCGGCAGGGCCGAAAGGCGGTGAGTCGCCTCGAGAATTCGCGCAAGGTATTCGGCGCGTTCCACGTAGCGCGACAGCCAGTAAAGATTGTCGGCGGTGCGAGAGAGCATCTAGATACGAACCCGACAGCTCATCCGTCCAATACCCACGTGTCTTTTGTTCCGCCGCCCTGGCTGGAGTTCACGACCAGGGAGCCTTCTTTCAACGCAACTCGGGTCAGCCCGCCGGGCACGATGCGTACACCGTTTCGGCCCGTGAGAACGAACGGGCGCAAGTCGACATGTCGTGGCGCGACGCCGTGTTCGACGCAGGTCGGACAGGTCGACAACGCCAACGTGGGCTGTGAAATGAAATTCTTTGGCGACGTTTTCAGTTTTGCGCGGAACTGCTCGATTGCAACCTTCCCTGCGGCGGGGCCGATCAGCATGCCGAAGCCGCCGGATCCATGGACTTCCTTGATCACCAATTCGTGCAGGTGATCGAGTGTGTAAGCGAGGTGCTCTTCTTCGCGACAGCGCCAGGTCGGCACGTTCTTGAGGATCGGTTCCTCACCCAGATAGAATTTAATGATCTCGGGCATGAAGCTGTACACCGCCTTGTCATCGGCGATACCCGTGCCAACCGCATTGGCAAGCGTCACGTTGCCCGCCTGATAAGCCGACATTAGACCAGGTACTCCGAGGGCGGAGTCGGGGCGGAAAGTGAGCGGATCGATGAAGTCATCGTCAATGCGCCGGTAGATCACGTCGACGCGCCTTGCGCCTTGCGTCGTGCGCATGAAGACGATCTCGTCTTTCACAAAGAGATCGCGCCCTTCTACCAGTTCGACGCCAAGCTTGTCGGCCAGAAACGAATGCTCATAATAGGCCGAGTTGAACACTCCAGGCGTCAGGAGCACCACTTCAGGATCGCCTGCAGTTTTCGCAGGAGCGACCGATTTCAGCGTGGCGAGCAGTTCATCCGGATACTTCTCCACCGGAGCGATGTGGTGGCGCGAAAACAGTTCTGGAAAAAGCCGCATCATGATTTCGCGATTTTCCAACATGTAGGACACGCCCGATGGCGTGCGGGCATTGTCTTCGAGGACGTAAAATGTTTCGGCATCAACCCGCACGATGTCGATGCCAGCTACGTGAACGTAGATTCCATACGGCACATTCTGGCCGCTCATTTCCGGTCGGAACGCAGGATTGCGAAAAATAAGATCGTCTGGAATGACCCCCGCTCGCAGGACTTCACGCGCGCCGTAAACATCATTGAGGAAGGCATTGAGTGCGTTGACGCGCTGGGTTAGCCCTTTTTCGAGAAGGCGCCATTCGGCGCCGGACATGATGCGAGGCACGACATCAAATGGAATCAGTCGTTCCTGAGCATCAGCTTCGCCGTAAACCGCGAACGTGATGCCAATTCGTCTGAAAATAAGTTCGGCTTCGCGTCGCCGGTAGTCCAGGACATCGGGCGGAACTTCAGCCAGCCAGCGTGACAGTTCGCCATAGGCAGGACGCACGTCGCCATTGTGGCCCGTCATTTCATCGAAAGCGGCGACCATTGTCTTTCTCAGCCCGCGCCGGATAAGAAACGTCTTCCGGGTCAATGCTGCAAGCTTCAGGCCAACGCAAAAAGCCTATGGGAATGGGACGTTAGCGGCCTGCGATGCAGACTTCCGCAGGTTATGCCCAAATAATGGGCGCCGATATCCCTGATCGGCTTGAGCGTGTACCGGGGTCACGCTAGGTCTTTTGGGTCGCCGACAAGGATGTCGTCATGAGTGCCAAGCCCGAAATTATCACCGCCGCCGTGCTGGTGATTGGCGACGAGATCCTTTCCGGCCGGACCAAGGACAAGAATATCGGCTATATCGCCGACTACCTCACCGCGATCGGAATCGATCTCAAAGAGGTGAGGGTGGTCGCGGACGAGGCTGCTGCGATCGTCGATGCACTGAATGCGTTGCGCGCAAAATATACCTATGTGTTCACGACCGGCGGCATCGGACCGACCCATGACGACATAACGGCTGATTGCGTCGCCGAGGCTTTTGGCGTCGCGCTTGAGTTCCACCCCGAAGCCATTGCCATTCTGAAAGAGCGGCTGGCAAAAACCGGTGGTGAGCTCAACGAGGCACGTCTGCGAATGGCGCGCATTCCGAAGGGCGCTGCGCTTGTCGCGAACAAGGTCTCGGGGGCCCCCGGGTTCTGGATCGGCAACGTCATCACCATGGCGGGAATTCCGGCGGTGATGCAGGGCATGCTCGATGAAGTCGCTCCGAAGCTCAAGACCGGGACCAAGTTGTTGTCGGAGACCATCCGTGCCGATGCCAAGGAAGGCGATGTAGGCACCGAGCTCGGCGCTATTGCCAAAGCATATCCGTCTACGATCATCGGCAGCTATCCTTTCATCGATGAAAAAAACGGGCCGAATACGAATATTGTCGTACGCTCCCGCGATGCCGGCGAGCTTGCGGTCGTGAAGGCTGAAGTGGAAGGCATGCTCAAGAAGGTCAAAGCGCAGCTTCCTCCAGCGCGCTAATGCACCATGGCGAAATTGCCCACCACAGAGACGCCTGGTCCCGAAAAAATTTTCCCGGTCTCCTGGGATCAGTTTCATCGCGACTCTCGCGCGCTTGCCTGGCGTTTGCACGAGGCCGGGCCGTTCGAGGCGATTGTCTGCATCACGCGCGGCGGTCTGGTGCCGGCGGCGATCGTCGCGCGTGAGCTCAACGTACGCATGATCGAAACCGTGTGTGTCGTCAGTTATCGCGACTACAAGAACCAGGGCGATCTATCGGTTCTCAAAGGTATCGCGCCGGAGGTTGTGGCGCTTCATTCGCAGGGAAAGCGTGTGCTGATCGTGGATGATCTTGTCGATACCGGACAGACTGCGCGTGTCGTTCGCGATCTCCTGCCGGACGCTCACTTTGCGACTGTGTATGCGAAGCCCATGGGGCGCCCGCTGGTCGACACGTTCATCACGGAGGTCTCGCAGGACACCTGGATCTATTTCCCCTGGGACACAGGGCTCGCATTTCAGCCGCCGATCCGCGAAGGTGGCGACTGACAAGTATATGGGGAGGAGTCAATGCTGACACGACGTCATCTGCTCGCCAGCGCGGGCGCTGCCGCAGTGTGCGCCGCTTCGCCACCGGCTGACGCGCAATCGAAGTATGCGAGCCAGCCGGTGCATATCCTCGTCGGATACCCGGCTGGCGGCGGCGTCGATATCATCGCCCGCCTGTTGCAGGACCCGATGAAGGCGGCGCTCGGCCAGCCCATCATTGTCGAAAATCGCGCGGGTGCGAGCGCGATGCTGGCGACTGCAGCCGTCGCGAAAGCCGCCCCCGACGGTTACACGCTGCTCGCCTGCGCATCCGGCGAAGTCGCCATCAATCATTTCCTGTTCAAGGAGAAGATGGCTTACGATCCGGCCAAGGAGCTGGCAGCGATTGCACTCGTCGGTATCGTCCCGTGCGTGGTCGTGGTCGAAAGTGCGACGCCAGTGAACAATCCGAAAGAGTTGATCGCCTACATCAAGGAAAATCCCGGCAAATTGTCGTTCTCGTCGTCAGGGATCGGGAATCCGCAGCAGCTTGCGGGCGAATTGATGAACACGATGGCAGGCACCAAGGTATTGCACGTGCCCTATCGCGGCGCCGCGCCGGCGGTCACGGATGTTGCAACTGGGGCCGTCACGATGAGTTTTACGAGCCTGGCCGCCGCGCTGCCATTGATCCAGGCGGGCAAGATAAAGGCCGTTGCCGTCACCTCGCGCGAACGAATGCCGCAATTGCCCGACGTGGCGCCGCTGAGCGAGGGAGCGCCCGGGCTTGCGGCTTATGAACTTCTCAACTGGTTCGCCGTCTTCGGAACAGCTGGAACGCCGCCGGAAATCATCGAGCGCCTGAATGGCATTATCAATGCAGCCCTCCAGGACGCTGCAATTGCCGGCAAGCTGCTGCCGCAGGGTATCGTGCCAAAGCCAATGAAAGTTGCGGAGTTCAAGGTTTTCGTCGATGCCGAGCGCGCCAAATTCGGCAAGATCGTTGAACAGGCAAATATCAAATTGAACAACTAAGCGCGTTTTTCGTGTATCATCGTCGGCAGAAACGGCCCCGCAGGGGAGGACAGCAATGAACGTCAAGCCGAATACGCAGGATGCCAAGCCGGTCGACGACAATCGGTCGCATCACGTGCGCCCTCAGGATCTGCCGTGGGAGAAGATGCGTTTTCCCGGTTGCCAGACCAAGACATTGCTTTTCGATCCCAAGAGCGGACTTGCGACTGTGCTGATCAAGATGGAGCCCGGCGCGACCTTGCCGGATCATGAGCACGTGCTCATCGAGCAGACTTACGTGCTCGAAGGCTCGCTGGTCGACAAGGAAGGGCCTGACACCGGCCTCGAAGTCGGCCCCGGCGAATTCGTTTGGCGTCCGGCGGGCAGCCGGCACGTCGCCTGGTGCCCCAAGGGCGGCACGATGATTGCGATTTTCCAGGTGCCTAACAAGTTTTTCGAAAAGGACGGCAAGGTGACCGATGCCGGTGGCAAGGACTGGCAGTCGTCCTGGGGACACATCTTATCGAATTAGCGTGACGCGCCGCCGCGTTGGCCCATCCGCCGCGCGCCGGCGGGTGAGTTGAAGTTTGCCACGCGGACGTGGCGGAATGGTAGACGCAAGGGACTTAAAATCCCTTGGGAGATTTCCCGTGAGGGTTCGAGTCCCTCCGTCCGCACCAATCGGATCGCCGAACGACGGGCAGGCAGGCGGCCAATGAGAAACAAACGAAATAACGACAGCGGCGACCGCATCGACGAGTTTGGCAGCTATACCGGTCCATCGATCATGGCCGTTGCCGTCATCGTCGGTATTGTCGCGCTAATACTTTTTTATAGCAGTTCACCCCGTGTTGGCGTGTTGAGCGTGGCGGTCTTTTTGCTCGCCATTGTTGGCGTGGCCGCCTTGGTGCAGAGGCTCAGCAGCTAGCTTCTCTCGATTTAGGCGTGGCAATGGTGTTGGCAGCGTTACCAAACGCTGTCCTTTGATCGGAGAATGCCAAAAGACCGAGTGGAGTTTCGGTGTCGGTTATTTCTTTTTCGTCGCGGTCTTCTCAGGCTTCTTGTCCTTCTCGTCCATGTGCATGCCGAAATAGACGGGAAGGGACCAGGAAGGCAGGATCAACGGCAGACCGTCGCGCAAAGCGCGGAGTGTGTTTGTCGTGCTGCTTGGCAATTTCATCGGCTTCGGTCTGCTGCTTCGATTTCTGCTTGGCCACGGCCGTGGCCGGTACAGCGATAAAGGCCGAGAAAACAAGTAATACGATAATTCTCTTCATGGATGCCCCCATGTTTGGACCAATCAAACGCCCTTCACCATTCTGCATGAAATCAAGGTCTTACACAGGGGCCTTCAGGAAAATTCCGCGCTACCCACCGAAGAATTTGATGAAAACGGATCAAGGTGGGGCGTAAGGTTCGGGACATGCGACTGACGATCAATTGCGACATGGGCGAAGGTTTTGGCCTGTACCGCATCGGTGACGATGCGGCGATGATGCCGCACATCGATCTGGCCAATGTTGCCTGCGGCTTCCATGCCTCCGACCCACCAACGATGCGTGCAACGGTGCGCCTTGCCAAACAGCATTCCGTCAAGGTTGGGGCGCATCCGTCGTTACCGGATCTCCAGGGCTTCGGCCGCAGGGCCATGGTGATTTCGCCGGCGGAAGTGGCCGATCTGGTGACATATCAGGTCGGCGCCCTGAAGGCGTTTCTCGATGCCGAGGGCATGCCGTTCAACCACGTCAAACCACACGGTGCGCTCTATGGCATGGCGGCCCGCGACGAAAAGATCGCTTCGGCCATCGCCGATGCGGTATTGCCGTTCGGTGTGCCCATTCTCGGAATGGCCTTCACCGCGCACGAAACGGCTTACACAAAGAAAGGCATCGAATTCGTTCCGGAATTCTATGCGGACCTCGAATACGACGGCGATGGCAATTTAATTCTGAGCCGCGTGCACGATGCTGTAGATCCGGCCAAAGCGGCCGCGCGCGTCCTGCGCGTGATTAAGGAAAACGTCGTCACCAATACGGCCGGCAAGGACATTCCCGTGAGGGCGACGACTGTCTGCGTTCATTCGGATACGCCGGCGGCCGTATCCATTGCCGCGGAACTGGCGCGCGTCCTGCGGCAGACGCAGGCATAAGTGTCAGTTTTCGTACTCGATAGCGCCTGTGCTGCGATTGACTTTCACGCGTTGCACGAGCGAATTGTCGACAGTGGCGATGTCGGCAGTGACAAAGCCGCCGTCAGCATTGATGTTGCCGACCTTCAGGCGCTTGTTTCCGAGGCGATCGAGTTGTGCGGTGAGATAAGCGCGCACATCGTCTACGGATAAATTCATAGTCGGCACCACGCGCGATCCAAACAGCGCACCCATGCCGCCGGCGCCGCCCATCATCCCGTGCCCCATCATTCCCGAACCCGTCACGGAGCCTTGCATCATGCCGCCCATCATCGGGCACATCATGCCGCCCTGCATGCCGTGACCCATCATGCCCGGACTGCCGCCTTGCATCATGCTGTGACTCATCGTGTCACCATGCATCATGCCCCGGCCCATCATACCCTGGCCCGAACCGCCCATCATTCCCTGCGCGAGAGCGGCCCCGGCAACCGTCAGTCCAATACTCAGCACCAGAGATATGGAGAGAACTATGATTTTATTGTTCATGACTGTTATTCCTCTCAGAAGCGCGTAGCACAGCAACTAGGAAGCGAGCCTGCGGTTCGCAGTTTTTGGCGCGAACAAACTGATTACGCTTGGCCACAGATTGTAGAAAAACACGAACACAATCGCGGCAACCCAGCCGTATACGCCGCTCGCGATGAACCCGTAGATGAAGCTTCCAATCGTCAGCAGAGTAAAGTTCGGAAAGATCGCTGGAAGCAGGGAATGTCCCTTAAGATCGGCGTAAGCGAACCACAACAGCACACACAGCGTGAAGATCACCTGAAACAGCATGCATGTTGCAAACATGGTCCGTAGGTAAGGAAGCTTTGTCATGACAATCTCCCTTGGTTGCGAATAAGCTCCCGCGATCTGTCGAAGTTGTCTTTGACATGGGTCAAATGGTTATCGGTTCTGCTGTTACCTGCCCCGGCAGCCGTCCGCGCCTCGTTCTGCAGCGGGACGTTGGCTGAATTCACAGTTCTACACGGCGCCAACAACAGGACGCACCCGTAGCTTCCGTCTATTGGCGCGGCAAAATCCGTAACGCGGTAGAAGGCATTCGCATTGCATATCGTCGGGCATCGTCGACTGGTCAAAAAGGTCTTATGCCGATTTGAACCGGATCGACGCCAAGTCATTTCCTCTTTTCGATCTTGGTGACCACAAACTGTCCGTTGACGTTTTCGGCGTCGAATTTGATCTTGTCGCCGGGTTTTACTGCTTGCAGCATAGCCGGGTCCTGCGCGCGGAAGACCATCGTCATTCCGTCCTCCATGTCGAATTTCTTGATGGGCCCGTGCTTGATGGTGATCTTGCCGGCCGACGTATCAACCTTGGTGATTGTGCCGTCGATGAGCGATTGTGCCCAAACGACGCAGGGCGCCGCCACCAGACTCAGCGCGACTGCCAGCGTCGACACTGTCTTTTTCATCTCCACGTTCCCTTTCTATGAGTATTGCGCTTTCACTTCACATTGACAGTGCCATGCATGCCGGCTTCTCGATGACCGGGAATGAGACAAGCGAATTCGAATGTGCCAGCCTTCGTAAAACGCCAGAGAATTTTCGCGCTCTTGTCCGGATCGACGCTTTTCGCGTTTGGATCGTCGTGCTCCATGTCCGGATATTTCTTCATCAATTCGGCATGTTTGTTGTTGTCCTGCATACTGGCTAACGTGAACTCGTGCTTCAGCGCTCCCTTGTTCTGGATAATGAAACGGATCTGCTCGCCTTTTTTTACGTCGAGGCGATTGAGGCTGTACCGCATCGTTCCGTCGCTGTCGCTCATGATGACAGTCACGGTGCGCGCTGGCTTTTTCGGATCACCGGGCTGGCCTGCCGAAAAATGCGCCGCATCATGGGCGACGGCGACCAATGTTGAGCCGAGTAACAAGGTGGTTGCAGCGATCAGACTCGAGGTTTTCATGTCTAGACTCTTGGTTAGTGTTGTCCGTTGTGGCCGTTCATTCGTGGCTTCACGACAGTGATTTCGATTTCGTCTCGTTGCAGGACCGCCGCGCCTTTGCGGCTCGACGCTTCGGGTATGACTCCTTTGAATTCGTAAGCCACGGTCCCCGGAGGATTCTTGTAGGGGCCGGGGTCCTTGTAATCGTCGCGCGCCAGCCCCTCGCGCACCTTCACCACCGAGAACATGCCGCCCATCTCGAGCGGGCCGAACTGGCCGAACCCGGTCATCATCGGCAAAGTGTTGTCGGGCATCGGCATTTCCATTGAGCCCATTTCAGCCATGCCGGCGGAGCCCATCGGCATGTAGTCCGGCATGAGCTCGCGGATCGCCTTGGTGAGATCGCGCTGCTGCACCCCGATGAACGTCTTCACGTTGTGGCCCATGGCGTTCATCGTGTGATGCGATTTGTGGCAATGGATCGCCCAGTCGCCGGGCTCCTCCGCAACGAACTCGTACGCGCGCATGGCGCCGACCGGAACGTCGGTGGTGACTTCAGGAATTCGCGCGCTTTCCGGAATCCAGCCGCCATCGGTGCCGGTCACCTCGAAGTGATATCCGTGCATGTGGATCGGATGATTGGTCATGGTCAGATTGCCGATGCGCACGCGCACGCGATCGCCACGCCGCACCACCAGCGGATCGATGCCGGGAAACACGCGGCTGTTCCAGGTCCACAGGTTGAAGTCGGTCATGGTCATCACCTTGGGCAAATAACTGCCCGGGTCGATGTCGTAGCTGCTCATGAGAAAGACGAAATCGCGGTCGACACGATGCAGCTTGGGATCCCGTGGGTGAACGACGAAAAATCCCATCATTCCCATCGCCATCTGCACCATCTCGTCGGCATGTGGGTGATACATGAATGTTCCGCTCTTCTTGAGTGCGAATTCGTAGACGAAGGTCTGGCCCGACTTGATGTGCGGCTGTGTCAATCCGCCGACGCCGTCCATTCCGTTCGGCACCAGCATGCCGTGCCAATGAATGGTTGTGTGCTCTGGCAGCTTGTTGGTGACGAAGATACGGACCTTGTCGCCTTCCACGCACTCCAGGGTTGGCCCGGGCGTCTGCCCGTTGTAACCCCACAGATGCGCCTTCATGCCGGGCGCGATCTCGCGCGTCACCGGCTCCGCGACCAAATGGAATTCCTTCCAGTCGCCATTCATGCGCCAGGGCAGTGTCCAACCGTTCAGCGTGACGACCGGTTGATAGGCGGGCCCGCTTGACGGAACGAGAGGCGGCTGCATCGCCGGGGACGTCGTCGTGACCGCTTCGGGGACGACGGCGGCCTGAACCCGCCCACTGACAGCCGCCGCGCCCGCCAGGATAGCGGAGCCGCCAATAAGATTGCGTCGAGAGATCATGGTTGTCTCCTCATCAATGTCAGTGGGGAGCCGCGCCGGGGCGGTTAGGGGAAGCGACATTCGACGCTTCTCCGGAGTCTGTTCCGCCGCCGGCCATGGCCGTCGAAAGATCAGTGCTTGCGAGCCAGAAATCGCGGAGCGCAGCGGCCGCCGCCGCGTTGGCATTCAGTTTTTGCTGCGCCTCGAGCAGAAGCGTGAACACGTCCACCTGCATGGCACCGTAGCGCAGCATCATTTCGTCTGAGATGATCTTGCGCAGCGGCAGCACGTCGCGCTGGTAGTGGCCCGCAATGTCGTAGCTCGTGCGATAGTTCCGATAGGCCTCGCGCGCTTCTGAGCGCACATTCACGGCCTTCTGTGCCAGCAGGTTGACCGCCTGCATGTAGGTTTGCTCGGCCTCCCGAACGCGTGCCTCGCCGAAGTCGAACAAGGGGATCTCGAACGAGACCGTGAACCCGCGGTCGCGGATATTTTCGCCGGTCTCCTTGTCCTTGGTGAGCTTGTCGGCGTAGCCCGCATCCAGAATGTTGATGAATCGGGTCGCGTTGGTGAGGCCGTAGGCCTTGGCAAGCGTGTCAAGCTCAATGCGGGCAATCTGCAGGTCGACGCGGCGGCGCACGGCCTCCTGCTCGACCTTCGGCAGGGCGAACGTGCGTTTCGGCAAGGCTGGCAACGATTTCGGAAGGGCGAATTTAAGATCGTTGCCCCAGAGGCCAAGCGCGCGCACCAGACGCTCGCGTTCCCTCGCGGCGCGTTGCTGTGCACTGGCAAGACGAACCGTGACGTCGGAATGGAATGCCTGCTCGCGCGCCTGATCGAGCTTGTTCATTGCGCCGGTCTCGCCGAGGCGCTTGGCAAGTTGCGTCATTGTTTCGGCAGCCTCGTTGGCCTGGGCGAAGAGCCCAACTGTCTCTTGGGCCGCGACTGCGCGATAGAAGGCACGGCGCGCTTCGGCGGCGACGCGCAATGTCTCGAGGGCGGCTGCCAGCTGCGCTTGATGAAATCGCTCGGCGGCGATTTCGCTGCGCACCGGAAGCGTGGCAAGGGCAAGAATGCTGGCGACGATCTGGCGCTCTATTTCGGTTTCAACCGAGCCGCTGATGCGTGTCACGGAAAAGTGCGGGTTGGGCGGGAGCGACTGCTGAACCCTGATCGCCTCGGCGATGCCAAGTTCGTTGTAGGTCGCTTGCAGGCCACGGTTATTGAGCAGGGCGATCTGCACGGCCGAATCCGCGGTTAGGGCTCGTTTGAGCAGGCGTTCGACTTTGGCGCGTGCCGCTGCTTCGTCCTCCTCGGAGCGGATCGCGACGACGTCCTTGTCGAGGGTCTTCCCGGCAATATCGGCCGTCACTGACATTCCGCCGTCTTGCGAAAATGTCTGGCAGGCTGCGAGTGACGCGCAGCCGATGACCGCAAGTCCGCGGACCATGGTCAGGCAACGTCTCACGGCTTTTCCTTGTCAGATCGGGATGGACCGCCGGCCGACCAAGGAGACGGCTCGGTTGGCGCGACTCCGTGCCGGTTCCGGAGCACCGAGCGATAGGACGTCGCCGGGACACGAACGTCCGGATCAGCAGGGTCGGGCCCCGTCAAAGGCCACTGCGGAGTCGCAGCGCATCCCTGAATAATCAGCGCGGCCGAGATCAGCAAAGCGCAATGCGTCGCGCGCCGCGTGGCGGCAACCCAAGCCCAACGCAAATTTGGGGACATGCGAATCCCTTATCTGTCCAACATTGATGCAGCGCGCGCACAGCAGTGCGTTTCCGGCGCGCAGGCTCAAAGAGACAGTAGGGATCTCGGCGGTCGATCGATGCGGTCGAAACCCCGCCCGAACAGACTTTCCGAGCGAGCAATCGTTATGCTGTTGGCAACGACCGTAGGGATAACGGTAATTGCAAAATTAGGCGCAATGGCCGTCACGCCAAAAAGCCCGCAGCAGTTTTGGTCTCGCGGCGGGTCTGCGGGTGGAGAATGGTGGTGATCGGCGTGATCGGCCGAATGATGGTGGCTCGCCACTGCTTGGATTTCATCCAGGCAGTGTGCACGAGACGGGTCGACGGAGAGAGTAACGGCAACAGCCGGGGCCACCAGCGCGAGCAGGTAAAATGCGGCGACCGCAAAACCTACTTTGCGGCGCAAGTGTTTTCGCGCGATCAATAACATGAATGCTTCTTACCAGCTCCGTCTGGTACGCAACAGCCAACGGAAATATCGAGGAAATTACAACCATTTGGGACACTAACCAAGATACCAGGCGTTCTCGGCCGCATTGGATTCCCAATCTCCACACCACTGCAATGCCAGAATCGTGCAATAGCTGCAGGCCGATGACGATCCGCACCCAGCTGGTTGGTATCCTTGCAGCCGCGACGGTTGCCGGTTGCGCCGCGTCCGACGACGCGTCGGGGCGCTTTCTGGTTCAGCCTGACAGATACCAACTTTATAGCTGCAGGGAGCTTGCCGAGGCGGCTCAGGCGGTTGGCGCGCGTCAACTGGAGCTTGAAGGGTTGATGGCGAAGGCTGGGCCGGATGCGAGTGGTCATTTCGTGAGCACGATCGCCTACCGGCCAGAATATCTGCAATTGCGCGGCCAGATGAACGAGATACGCAAGACGTCGGCCGAAAAGAAATGCAAATTCAGCCCGGACGCCGCTTCGGGCGCGCATGGAAGCGACCAGATTATACGCTGAGCCGACGACGTAGCCCCGTCGATGGAACTTTTATAGGCTGTGGAACTTGTAGCCGTGGAACCCGCCACGCACGTGGCATTACAAGGGGGCTGGCATGGGACTGCTAATCAGCATTCTTATTACGTTTCTTGTTATTATCCTTGTTCTCTATCTCATCAACATGCTTCCGATCGATGGGCGTGCGAAACAAATCGTTCGCGTCATCGTCATCATCATCGGCGTGCTGTCACTGCTGAAATATCTCGCTGTCTTCTAGCGTTCAAAGACGAACGCGGCGCAGACGTAAGGCGTTACCGACAACGCTGACGGAGGACAACGCCATCGCGGCGGCCGCGATGATCGGCGACAGCAACACGCCAAAAATAGGATAGAGGGCGCCCGCTGCGACAGGCACACCAAGCGCGTTGTAGATAAAGGCGAAGAACAGGTTCTGCCGAATGTTACGCATTACGGCGGCTGAGAGGGCGCGCGCTTTCACGATCCCGGTGAGGTCGCCCTTGAGAAGGGTGATACCCGCGCTTTCAATGGCCACGTCAGCGCCCGTTCCCATGGCGATGCCGACTTCGGCTGCCGCAAGGGCAGGGGCGTCATTGACGCCATCGCCGGCCATTGCTACGGCCCGGCCCTCCCGGTGCAATTTTTCGACGATTGCGCTTTTCTGATCAGGCAGCACTTCGGCCTCCACCTCGGCGATGCCGAGAAGGCGCGCTACCGCCTGCGCCGTGGTCCGATTGTCGCCGGTGAGCATGACCACGCGGATACCTTCCGCGGCGAGCGCACGCAGCGCGTCGGGTGTCGTCGCCTTGACCGGGTCGGCAATGGCGATGACGCCGGCGGGCTTGCCGTTCACAGCAAGGAAAATGGCGGTGGCGCCGTCACCGCGCAGACGTTCGGCTTCGGCAGAAAGAGCGGACGTGTCGATGTTCAGTTCTCCGAGAAATCTGGCATTGCCGAGCGCGAGCCGCTTGTCCTCGATCATCCCGATCACCCCTTTTCCAACGGGTGAATCGAAGTCGCGCACGGGCGAAAGCGCGAGATTGCGCTCGGCCGCAGCGGCGACGATCGCTTCCGCAAGGGGATGTTCGCTGCCGCGCTCGACGCTGGCAGCGAGCTGCAACACCTTTGTCTCGTCAAATCCGGGCGCAGGCTTGACAGCCACGACCTTCGGCTTGCCTTCGGTGAGCGTGCCGGTCTTGTCGATCACGAGCGTATCGATCTTTTCCATGCGCTCGAGGGCTTCGGCATTCTTGATCAGCACGCCAGCCTGCGCGCCGCGGCCGACGCCGACCATGATCGACATCGGCGTCGCCAGGCCCAGCGCGCAAGGGCAGGCGATGATCAGTACGCTTACTGCGGCGACCAGGCCGAAAGCAAAGCGCGGCTCCGGGCCGAAGGTCGCCCAGGCCACGAACGCGATGAGCGCGATGGCTATGACCGTCGGCACAAACCAGGCTGACACCTGGTCGGCGAGGCGCTGGATCGGCGCGCGGCTGCGTTGCGCCGACGCCACCATCTGCACAATCCGGGACAGCAAGGTGTCACGGCCGATCTTGTCGGCGCGCATCACGAAACTTCCGGACTTGTTGATCGTGCCGCCGATCACGCGCGAATCTTTCTCCTTGGTCACCGGCATGGATTCGCCCGTTACCATGGATTCATCGAGCGCCGAGCGGCCTTCGAGGACGACTCCATCCACCGGGACCTTGTCGCCGGGACGCACACGCAGCCGGTCGCCGATCTGTACCGTGTCGAGCGAGATCTCCTCATCGCTGCCGTCATCTTTCGCGCGCCGCGCCGTCTTTGGAGCGAGATCGAGCAGGGCGCGGATGGCGCCGGAGGTCGCCTCGCGTGCGCGCAATTCCAGCACCTGGCCCATCAGCACCAGTACTGTGATGACGCTCGCAGCCTCGAAATAGCTGGCCGGAACGCCGCTGTGACCGCGGAATGTGTGAGGGAAAATCTCCGGCAGAAAAGTTGCGGTGAGGCTGTATAAATAAGCTACGCCGGTGCCCATCGCGATGAGCGTGAACATGTTGAGATTGCGCGTCACCAGCGATTGCCAGGCGCGCACGAAAAATGGCCACCCTGCCCAGAGCACCACCGGAGTGGCGAAGACAAACTGGATGTAGTTCGACAGCTTCGGATCGACCCAGCTATGCGCGCCGATGACGTGCGCTCCCATCTCCAGCGTGAACACAGGAATTGTGAGAACAAGGCCGATCCAGAACCGCCGCGTCATATCGACGAGTTCGGGATTGGGCCCGCTGTCAACGCTCGCGATGTCCGGCTCGAGCGCCATGCCGCAGATCGGGCAGGAGCCTGGCCCGACCTGGCGAATCTCTGGATGCATCGGGCAGGTGTAGATGGTGCCTTCGGCGACGGGCTCCGGCTCGCGCTTGCCAAGATATTTCTGCGGGTCGTCGAGAAACTTCGTGCGGCAGCTGGCCGAACAGAAATAGTAGGAATGGCCGCGGTGCTCCGCGTGGTGCTTGGCCGTGTGCGGATCGACCGACATGCCACACACAGGGTCGATGACACCGGCGCTACTTTGATGGTTATGATGATGCGTTGACCCCACGGGCGACCGACCTTGCGTTTAATACCCCAGGGGGGTATATAGACCTCATGGCAAAAGACAACAAGGCGGCAGTTCTCAAGCGACTGAACCGCATCGAAGGGCAGGTGCGGGGCCTCGCCAACATGGTCGAGGACGACCGTTATTGCATCGACATCGTGACGCAGATCGGCGCCGTCCGTGCTGCGCTACGCCGGGTCGAGGAGGAGATTTTGCGCGATCACGTCGCGCATTGCGTCGATCACGCCATCAAGAGTGGAAACAAGACGGACCAGCGCCGCAAGGTTGCCGAGCTCATGGATGTCATGGGCCGGGCAGGGCGCTAGCCGGCACTCTCATCGCGTTGACCATCCGAACAGACTGTAGGCGGGGCAGGTCCCGAACAGTGCGGTCAAAATCGGGATCACGCCGATCCAGCCGACCCAATTCCATCCCATGCCGGGCGCGAAATATCCGAGCGCGAAGGCAATCAGTACAGCGCCGACGATCAGACGCGCAAGTCGGTCAAAGCTTCCCACATTAGTGGTCATTGTGTGCTCCTGTTATTCCGCAGGCTGGGGGTGCGTGCTTGCTTTTCGAGCTGGAGGCGAGGCCGGCAGGTCGCCGTCCACGTCTTTGCCCATTTCGCCGCGCCAGGGTGACCACGCTTCGAGCCCTACCAGAATCACGACGATCACTGCCGCCAGCACCAGCGCGCCTGCCCAGTAAGGTGCGCCGAGCATGTTGCTGAAGATTAGCTTGGGTCCGTTTTGCCCAAGGAATGTCTTGGCGAGTGCGGGCTGAACGTAGGAATAAGCGACCGCGCCGAACAGGCCACCGACGAGCGTAAACAATGCGTCACGGTAGCCGGCGCCGATTTGCGCGAGTGTCGTGCCAGGGCAGGCGCCCGCGAGTGATATACCGGCGCCAAGCAGCAGTCCGCCTATGATATCCGCCGCATAGGCTGCGGGCTTCGGCTGAAGTTTTACGTAGTCAAAGCCGTTGAGCACCGCGAGCACGACTGCCCCGGTTGCAACCGCGGTGAGGAAGACCTTGAGCATGATGAAGTTGCGAAGCTGCATCTGCCCAACGATGATGCCCGGCTCGAACACACGCGATTTCTCCAGCGCAAAGCCGAACACGATGCCCATGGCGATTCCAACGATAATGGTGAGGGTGACGGACATTGCTGTTCCCCTCTCAGATGCGCCGCAGCAGCAGCATTGCGGTCGTAATGCCGCCGGCAAACATCGCGGCGACCGCGACGGTCGAGCCGACCGCCAGCTGGGCCATACCGGAAAGACCGTGACCGCTGGTGCAGCCGTCGGCGATGCGCGCGCCAAGCATCGGCGGGTTCGTACTGCTCGTAGCGCTTGGCCGGCGATGTTGAGCCGAGCGCACGCCTGCCAGATGGGCGAGATCGCCGCGCGTTTCGCGCCAGACAGCTTCATCGAAACGAAGGCGCCGATAGCGATGCCGATGACGAGCGCGACCTGCCACCAGTTCTTGCCTGTAGCCGCCACGTGGCGGGCGACGTAATCGATTTTAAGGATCGATGGGTCAATCCACGAAGCGAACATGCCGCCCATGGTCACATAGGAAGAAGAGGCGCCGAGAGCGGTTTCGATCAGCAAAAATGCCGGTATTTGCAGGAGGCCGATGACTACCCCGGCAAGATAGGGAGACCAAGCTTGTCTGGTGAGCATGGGGAACCCTCCGATGTCGCTATGACCATCGCGCGAGTTACATATTAGTAATTGAATGTAATGAAATGCGGTGGTGCCGCTTTGACGTGGATCAAGTCGCAGAGCGGAACATTGCCAAGCGGATAGACCTGGGCTGCCTTAGCCGTACTGTTGCCTTGCCAATGCGGCGCCCGCGCCCAGCGCCTTGAGCTTGGCCTCGGCGATATCGCGCCGCATCGGCGCCATGCCACAATTCGTGCAGGCGATGATTTTTTCCTTCGGCGCAACCTTGATCACGTTGCCGATGACAGCAGCCACTTCCCCCGGCGTCTCAACCTTGTCCGTTGCCACGTCGATCACGCCGACAAGCAGGTCTTTGCCGTTTAGGAGCGACAACAGCTTCAGCGGTACGTGCGAGTTGATGCATTCCAGCGAGATCTGGCCGACTTTGCTTTTGGCGAGCGCGGGAAAAATATTCTCGTATTGTCGCCACTCGTCGCCGAGGGAATTCTTCCAGTCGATATTGGCCTTGATGCCGTAACCGTAGCAGATGTGCACGGCAGTCGTGCATTTGAGCCCATCGATGGCGCGATGCAATGCTTCGATGCCCCAGCCTGCGACATCATCCATGAACACATTGAAAGCCGGCTCGTCGAGCTGAATCACGTCAACGCCGTCTTTTTCGAGCGCGCGCGCTTCTTGGTTCAACAGGCCGGCGAAGGCCATCGCCATCTTCACCTTGTCGCCGTAGTGCGAGTCCGCCACAGTGTCGGAAATCGTCATCGGGCCGGGCAGTGTGATTTTCAATTTGCGCTTGGTATGCGCGCGGGCATGGCGCGCTTCCGGTTGATGCACCCGGCCTTTCAGTTTCAACTCGCCGTTCACTACCGGCACCATGGCCTTATAGCGGTCGCCGCGGATGCCCATCTCCACCTTGTGCGCGAAATCGATTCCGTCGACGAATTCGAGAAAGCCGTGAACGAAATGCTGACGCGACATTTCGCCGTCACAGACGATGTCGATGTCGGCGTCTTCCTGCCATTTGATTGCAAGTAACGTTGCGTCGAGCTTAGCTGCAGCGAGTTCCTCGCCCTGCAGCCGCCATTGCGGCCACAACTTGTTCGGCTCGGCAAGCCAGGAGGGTTTTGGCAGGCTGCCGGCGACGGTCGAAGGAAACAACATGTCTATGCGGTCTCGAAACGTTGTGGAGGCCGCCAACTATAGAGCCAATCGTAGCGCGCTCGCAGCTTTTCTCCGCCCATCCCTCGCATTGCCAAATTGCGCACGAAGGCCTCCGGCCCCGTCAGCCCATAAATGCGCGCCTGGCGACGAGCGGCCTGTTGGGCGCGCATCGTGCGGTGCCAGCGTGCGCCCTCGTAGGCGCGTAGCGCATCGGATGGGTCATCAAGATATTTGGCGAGCATGTCAGCGAGCACGGCGGCGTCTTCGATTGCCATTGCGGCGCCTTGGGCGAGAAACGGCAGCATTGGGTGGGCGGCATCCCCGATCAGCGTCACGGGCAGGCGTCCTCCGCGGAATGGGACCTTGCTGTCAAAGAGCGCCCATTTCAGCCAGCGATCAGGAATTGCAATGAGTGCGCGCGCCTTTTCCGACCACGTCCACCGAACGAAGTGACGAAGGATTTCCGTACGGTCACCGTCGGCCGACCAGCCCGGCTCGTTCCACTCGTCGTGAACGATGCCGACAATGTTGATGAGACGGCCGGACTTCACCGGATAGTGAACCAGATGCGCGTCGTGGCCAAGCCAGAGATGAACGAAGGGCTGACGAAATTCGGCTGGCACCGACTCGATCGGGACGAGGGTGCGCCAGGCGGTGCGATGCCGGAACGTCGGCTGTTGCTGACTGTGCAGGCGCTCGGCAACTGTTGACCAGATACCGTCAGCACCAATCAGGGCGATGCCGCGTTGGTCTAGCACCTGCGAACCGCGCCGGCCGAGGACGCTGACACCCCTGACATGGGGGGCAAATTCCTCCACGCGTACGCCCAGCTCGAGCGTCACGTCGAGAGTGTCATTCGCCGCATCGGCGAGTGCCGCTTGCAGGTCTCCGCGATGGATCGACCAGTACGGCGCGCCGTAGCGCCGCTCGGCCTCGTCACCCAAAGGAATGCGCGCGATCTCGCGTCCCGAGCCGCCGGCCATCACGCGGATCGCGAGCGGTTTGACGGCAGTCGATTCGATCCGATCGCGCAGGCCCAGCGCGATCAATACACGGCTGGCATTGGGTGACAGCTGCAGGCCGGCGCCGGTTTCCTCCAGCTTGGCGGTCTGCTCCAGGACCGTCGCGCGCATGCCCGCGCGTGCGAGCAACAGTGACGCCGTCAGGCCGGCAATTCCGCCCCCGGCGACGATGACATGACGCGGAGGCGCCATGGCTTACTGATCAAGCTCAGGCGGCGGCGGAATGCGGCAACGCGCATTCCTGCGGGCGCGCCGAATGCGAATCAAGTGCCGGGTCGTGGCGATAGAGCGTCGAGCAATACGGGCAGATGATTTCCTTATCCTCGCCCATGTCGAGGAAAACATGCGGATGATCGTAAGGTGGCGTCGCCCCGACGCACATGAACTCCCTAGCACCGATTTCGATCACCGGCACGCCAGGGTCGTTGTGGAAGTGGGGGACGATATGTTCCGCCATGGCAATTCCTCTCGCTGCCGCGCATCGCGCGGCGAGTTCCGCCGGCACCATAGCGGGGAGGTCGCGCGATGCCTAGCTCCACAGCAGATATGTGGATGCCGCCGCTGAAACGCCTTTGTTGTTCGGCAAAGCAGCGTTGGGTCGCGGGCCGGAGAGTGGGTTTGGAAAAACCAAAGCAAAATGTCCTGCGCAAATCGCGCATTGGGATCGCCTTGCTAGCGGCAGCCCTGCTCGCGGCGGCTGCAGTCTATACCGTACCGCGCGCTGCGGACGCCGTGTCGGGTCTCGATGATCCTGCGCGCATCGCAGGCCGCGCGCTCGATGGCACCTTTGATGCGGTGATAGCACAGCGCGAAATCGAAGCTGCACTGGCGGCACAGGACTCCGAACTTGCACAAAGCGTCATCGACCTTGCGGGCGTGCGCCATGTCGCGATCGACCCCGCGCTGGCGGAAAAGGTTGCGGCGGCGACCGCGGAGGCGGCGACCATGCGGTACCGCGCAAAAAGCTTTGCGCGCGGACTGGTAACCGGCGAGCCGCAGGACATGGCATCCCTGGCCGGCACGACGCTCGGCGACCTGTTCGTGTTTGGCGATATCCGCGACGCTGTGCGCCAAGGCACGCGGTATGTCCGCGGCGAGCAAGTGGACCAGCTGGTTCTGGGTCTTGCGGCAACCGGCATCGCAATTACCGCTGGCACATATGTGACGTTTGGGGCCGCTACTCCCGCGCGCGCTGGGCTTACGCTTGTGAAGGCC
>Ga0247793_1000049_pt1 | contig 21445 bp, 18 predicted proteins | sample UWRJS223509R6_FD_180939 | JGI IMG/M metagenome (GOLD analysis project Ga0247793, IMG submission 180939) | Soil microbial communities from Arlington Agricultural Research Station in Wisconsin, United States - UWRJ-S223-509R-6 | ecosystem: Environmental > Terrestrial > Soil > Agricultural land...
ACCGGCACTTGACGAGGTTTCGACGGCGTACGGATTGCTTGCAGAAGCCGTCAGCCATCCCGCCGACCACTCGGCAGTAACGTATCGCCTGAGAGCCAATGCGCGATGGCATGACGGCAGGCCGGTGACGCCTGACGACGTCATATTCTCCTTTGAAGTTCTCAAAACGAACAGCCCGTTTTACGGCGCCTACTATCGCCATGTCACAAAAGTCGAGCTGACGGGAGAGCGTGAGATCACCTTCACCTTTGATGGGCCGGGTAACCGCGAGTTGCCTCACATCGTAGGGCAGCTGCCGGTGCTGCCGAAGCATTGGTGGCAAGGCACCGACAAGAACGGAAACAAACGCGACATCTCCCAGACCACGCTTGAGCTCCCGCTTGGCAGCGGGCCGTACAAGCTCACGGAGTTCGCTCCGGGCCGCACGCTGGTCTACGAAAAGGTGGATGGCTACTGGGGCAAGGACGTCAACGTCATCATCGGAACGCGAAATTTTCAGCAGATCCGCTACGAATATTTCCGTGATCCGACGGTCGCCCTCGAAGGCTTCAAGGGTGACCAGCTGGATTGGCGATTCGAGAACAGCGCGAAGGATTGGGCCACGGCGTACGATTTCCCGGCTGTTCGGGAGAAGCGCGTCGTGCGCGAGGAGTTTCCGATTCGTGACCGCGGCGTGATGCAGGCTTTCGTATTCAATATCCGGCGCGACAAATTCAAGGATTCGCGCGTACGCCGCGCATTCAATTTCGCCTTCGATTTTGAGGAAATGAACCGGCAACTCTTTTCCGGACAGTATTCGCGTATCGCGAGTTATTTCCAGGGCACCGACCTTGCGGCAACGGGTCTGCCGGAAGGCAAGGAACTGGAGATCCTGGAAAGTATCCGCGACAAAGTCCCCGCGGATCTGTTCACAAAGCCCTACACCAATCCGGTTGGAGGTACGCCTCAGGCGGTGCGGGACAATCTTCGGCAGGCCCTCGTTTTGTTTCGCGATGCCGGGTACGAGGTTCGCAACACGAAGCTTGTCGATTCCAAAACCGGCGAGCCGTTTACCTTTGAATTTCTGGTGGAAGATTCAGCGACCCAGCGGTTCGTCCTGTTCTACAAACCGTCGCTTGAACGGCTCGGCATGAACGTGAATGTGCGCGTGGTGGACGCGGCGCAGTACGAAAATCGCCTTCGCCAGTGGGACTACGACGTCATCATTGCGAGCTGGCCACAGTCGCTTTCGCCGGGTAACGAACAGCGCGACTTCTGGGGTTCGCAGGCGGCAGACCGGCCCGGCTCGCGTAACTTTATCGGCATCAAGAATCCAGCCGTTGATGCGTTGATCGAGAAAGTCATTTTCGCTCAGGACCGCGCCGAACTGGTAGCGGCGACCAAGGCGCTCGACCGGGTTCTGTTGTGGAACTTTTACGTGGTGCCGCAGTGGACGTATCCTTACGTCCGCACGGCGCGATGGGATCGATTCAGCCGTCCCGAAACCATGCCGACATACGGTCGCTCGGCATTTCCGACGGTCTGGTGGTGGGACAAGGACAGGGCAGCGAAAGTGCCGCAACGATCGTGATTACATGAGATTGAGCCGGCGCAATGCGTTGAGCGTAATTGCGGGTGCCGCAGTTGCCGGCGCGAGCGTCCGTTCTGTCACGCTTGCCAGCGCCCAAGATGCTGATAGGCACGGGATGTCGGCCTTTGGCGACCTTAGTTATCCCGCCGATTTTCCGCACTTCAACTACGTCAATACGAACGCACCCAAAGGCGGCATCTATTCCGAGATTGTCGCCACGCGCGGCTACAACGGGTCATTTCTGACCTTCACGTCGCTCAACGGCTACATCCTTAAGGGCGAAGGTGCGATGGGAATGGATCTTACCTTTACGACGCTGATGGTGCGCTCGGGTGACGAACCGGATGCGATGTACGGCCTCGCCGCGCGCAGCGTTCGAATAACCGACAATGGATTGACCTACCGGTTTACTCTGCGGCCGGAGGCAAAATTTCACGACGGCACGCCGCTCACGGCTCATGATGTGGCGTGGTCGATCAACACCCTGAAGGAACAAGGCCACCCGATCATCACGCAGCAGTTGCGGGACTGCAAAGGCGCGGAGGCAACCGATGACCGCACGGTTGTTGTGCGTTTTGCCGAAGGGCGTGCGCGCGACGTTCCGCTTTTCGTCGCCGGTCTTCCGATTTTCTCCCGTGCGTACTATTCCAAGCGACCGTTCGATCAGTCAACGTTGGAAATCCCGCTTGGCAGTGGCCCGTACAAGGTCGGGCGCTTTCAGATCGGGCATTCCATCGAATTCGACCGGGTCAAGGATTGGTGGGGCGCCGACTTGCCGGTCGCCCGGGGGCTGAATAATTTCGACACCATCCGCTACGAATACTACCGCGACCGGGAGGTCGGTTTCGAAGGCTTCACCGCAAAGAGTTATCTGTTCCGCGAGGAGTTCACCTCGCGAACGTGGGCCACCCGTTACGAATTTCCGGCGTTCAAGGATGGCCGCGTCAAGCGTACGGTGATTCCGGACGCAACTCCGTCCGGTGCACAAGGGTGGTTCATCAATTTACGGCGCGAGAAATTCAAGGATCGGCGCCTGCGTGAGGCGCTCATCGATGCTTTCGATTTCGAATGGACCAACAGAAATATCATGTACGGCTCGTACGACCGGACGCATTCGGTATTCGAAAATTCACCGATGAAAGCGACCGGCAAGCCGAGCGCGGCCGAAGTCGCGCTGTTGGAGCCTTTCCGGAGTCAGCTGCCTGAGGAAGTATTCGGCGAACCCTATGTGCCGCCGGTCACGGACGGATCGGGACAAGACAAGCGATGGCTACGCCATGCGGCGCAACTGCTCAACGAAGCGGGCTTCAAGCTGGTCAACCGCAAGCGGGTCATGCCCGATGGCCGGCCGATCGAGATCGAATTTCTGATCGACGAGCCTACCTTCAAGCCTCATCACCTCACCTATATCAAAAATCTCGAGGTGGTCGGGCTCGTTGCAAGCTTGCGCATCGTCGACCCGGTTCAGTATCGGCGCCGCGTGGACGACTTCGATTTCGATATCACGACCGAGCGCCTAAGTTTTTCGTCTACGCCGGGAGATTCCTTGCGCCCATATTTCAGCTCTCAGGCGGCAGCGATCAAAGGGTCGCAGAATCGGGCGGGCATCGCCGACCCGGTGCTCGACCGGCTGATCGAGATCATCATCGCCGCCAAAACGCGGGATGAGCTGGTCACGGCTTGCCGGGCTTTCGATCGCGTCTTCCGTGCCGGTCGGTATTGGGTCCCCCACTGGTACAAGGCATCACACTGGATCGCGTACTGGGATGTGTTCGGCCGCCCGGATGCTCAGCCGCGCTATTTCAGGGGCATCCCGGACACCTGGTGGTCCGATCGCGGAAAGGCATCAAAGACCGAGAAGGGCGGCTAGAACCGGTGTAAAACCAACGGCCGGGCTTTTTTGGGCGTCGCGGCGCATTTTCGCAACGTCGCGGTATGCCATACTGATAGGGCAATGAGCGCATATATCATCCGCCGCATTCTATTCATGATCCCGACGATGTTCGGGATCATGCTTGTGGCATTCGTCGTGGTGCAATTCGCGCCCGGCGGGCCCGTCGAACAGGTGATTGCCAAGCTGACCGGTGCTGAAACCGGCGCATCGTCGCGTATTTCCGGGTCTGCGGGAGGTGACTTCGGCAGCCGCGGCATGGCGCAAGGGGCCTCGCAGGTCGACGCGGCGAGCTCGAAGTACCGTGGCGCGCAGGGTCTCGATCCCGAGTTCATCAAGAAGCTCGAAAAGCAATTCGGCTTCGATAAGCCGGCCCACGAGCGCTTTGCGCTGATGCTCTGGAACTACATCCGCTTTGACTTCGGAAAGAGCTATTTCCGCGATGTCAGCGTCTTGCAGCTGATCAAGGAGAAGCTGCCGGTATCGATGTCGCTCGGAATCTGGATGACGCTGCTGACGTATCTGATCTCGATTCCGCTTGGTATCCGAAAGGCAGTGGGCGACGGCTCCCGTTTCGACGTCTGGACGTCCAGCGTCATTATTATCGGCTACGCCATTCCCGGATTTCTTTTCGCCATTCTGCTCATCATCCTGTTCGCCGGAGGCTCCTTCTTTGACTGGTTTCCGCTGCGCGGGCTGGTGTCGGAGCGCTGGTCGGAGTTGCCGTGGTGGCAAAAGATCCTCGATTATTTCTGGCATCTGACGCTGCCGATTCTCTCGATGGCGTTGTCGGCATTCGCGACGATGACCTTGCTCACCAAAAACTCGTTTCTTGAAGAAATCCGCAAGCAATATGTGCTCACGGCGCGTGCCAAGGGCTGCAGCAGCAACCAGGTGCTTTACGGCCACATCTTCCGGAATGCCATGCTCATCGTTATCGCTGGCTTCCCATCCGCCTTCGTGCACGCCTTTTTCACCGGGTCACTGCTGATCGAAACGATTTTTTCGCTCGATGGCATCGGCCTGCTGGGCTTCGAAAGCGTTCTCAACCGCGACTATCCCGTCGTCTTTGCCACGCTTTTCATATTTTCGCTGATCGGCGTTGTTGTGAATCTGATTTCCGATTTGACCTACACGTGGATCGACCCGCGTATCGACTTCGAGACGCGAGAGGTCTGACGTGGACGCGCGCACGGGAATCAAGTCGGAAGTGGCGACCGCGCCGGACACATCCGCGAGGCGGCGCTGGATAAAAATTTCCCCGATCAACAAGCGCCGCTGGGAAAACTTCACGGCCAATCGCCGCGGTTACTGGTCGCTGTGGGTTTTTCTCGTGCTGTTTCTTGTGTCGCTGTTTGCCGAATTCATCGCTAACGACAAGCCGATTTTCATTCATGTAAATGGCCGGTCCTTTTTCCCCGCCGTCTTCACATATCCCGACACTGCCTTTGCCAAAGGAGATGATCCGAGCCTGTTCGGCACAGCCGCGGACTATAGAGACGAATATCTGATAGGCCTCATCGAGAAAGAGGGCGGCACTGTGATCTGGCCGCCCGTTCGTTTTTCGTACAACACCCAAGTGAGCAAGCCGCCGTCGCCGTTTCCGTCAAAGCCCACATGGATGTTGTCGCAAAAAGACTGCGAGTTTGCCGCAAGTCACGGTTTTGCGAAGTGCGACGAGCTTGAGAGCAACTGGCTCGGCACTGACGATGGCGGTCGCGACGTGCTGGCACGGCTGATTTACGGGTTCCGGATTTCTGTGCTGTTTGGGCTGGCTCTCACCATCATTTCTTCGATTATCGGTGTCGCTGCCGGCGCCGTTCAGGGGTACTTCGGGGGCTGGATCGACCTGCTATTCCAGCGCTTCATCGAGATATGGAATTCAATTCCGTCGCTTTATCTGTTGCTGATCATTTCGTCGGTTCTGGTGCCGGGCTTCTTCGTCCTGCTCGGAATATTGCTGTTGTTTTCCTGGGTTTCGCTGGTCGGATTGGTGCGCGCGGAATTTCTGCGCGGCCGAAATTTCGAATACATCCAGGCGGCGCGCGCTCTCGGGGTGTCGAATGCTGTCATTATTTTCCGCCACTTGCTGCCCAATGCCATGGTCGCGACCATGACGTTTCTGCCGTTCATCCTGTCGTCGTCGGTTATGACGCTGACTGCGCTTGATTTCCTAGGTTTCGGTTTGCCGCCCGGCTCGCCGTCGCTCGGTGAACTACTGGCGCAAGGAAAGGCCAACGTGCAGGCGCCATGGCTCGGGCTTACCGGATTTTTCAGCATTGCGATCATGCTTTCGTTGCTGATCTTCATTGGCGAAGCCGTCCGTGATGCATTTGATCCGAGGAAGACCTTTAGATGAACGCGAACGAGCCTTTGCTGTCCATCCGCGACCTGTCGATCGCCTTCGGGCGCGGCACGCGCGAGTCTCTGGCCGTCGATCGTATATCGTTCGACATCGGCAAAGGGGAGACGGTCGCGCTTGTCGGTGAATCCGGATCCGGCAAATCGATCACCGCCCTGTCGGTGATGAAGTTGCTGCCCTATCCGGCGGCGCACCATCCGTCGGGCTCGATCAAGTTCAAGGGTCGCGACCTTCTTCCCTTGAGCGAGCGCGACATGCGCCATGTGCGTGGCAACGACATCACGATCATCTTTCAGGAGCCGATGACCTCGCTCAATCCACTGCACACGATCGAGAAGCAGATCGGAGAAATTCTGTCGCTGCATCAAGGTCTTACCGGAAAAGCAGCGAGGGCGCGAATTCTCGATCTGCTCGGTCAGGTCGGCATTCCCGACCCAGCCGGGCGTCTTCAAAGTTATCCGCATCAGCTCTCCGGCGGCCAACGTCAACGCGTGATGATCGCCATGGCATTGGCGAATGAGCCCGATCTGCTCATTGCCGATGAGCCGACGACGGCGCTCGATGTCACCGTGCAGGCGCAAATCCTGAAACTGCTCAAGGACATCCAGACGCGTCTTGGGATGTCCGTGCTCTTCATTACCCACGATCTCGGTATCGTTCGCAAGATTGCCGACAAGGTGTGCGTGATGCAGGGCGGCAAGATCGTCGAGAAGGGGGATGTGGAGCGTGTCTTCAAGTCGCCCGAACATCCCTACACGCGCGCGCTGCTCGCCGCCGAGCCAAAACCGGACCCCGCGCTTCCGCGGCCGGAAGCGCCCGTCGTCGTCGAGACCAAGGACTTGAAGATATGGTTCCCGGTCAAGCGCGGCGTGCTGCGCAAAGTCGTCGGTCACATCAAGGCGGTCGATGGCGTCAGCATTGAGCTGCGCAAAGGTGAGACGCTTGGTGTCGTCGGCGAATCCGGGTCGGGCAAAACGACGCTTGGTCTCGCCATTCTGCGCCTGATCTCGTCAGACGGCCCGATCGTATTCATGGGAGATCCTATTCAGGAGTTGAATTTCAAGGAGATGCGACCATACCGCCACAGTATGCAGATCGTATTTCAGGATCCGTACGGCTCCTTGTCGCCGCGCATGTCGGTGTCTGACGTCATCGAAGAAGGTTTGTGGGTGCATCATCCGGGGCTGTCGGCGGCGGAACGTGAGCGGCGCGTCGTCGCGGCACTCAACGACGTTGGCCTCGATGCGCAGACACGGTATCGCTATCCGCATGAGTTCTCGGGCGGCCAACGTCAGCGTATCGCACTGGCGCGTGCGCTGGTCTTGGAGCCGACATTCATCGTTCTCGATGAGCCGACCAGCGCGCTCGACATGCTCATCCAGTCGCAGATGGTCGACTTGCTGCGCGACCTGCAAAAGCGCCACGACTTGACCTACATGTTCATTTCGCACGATCTGCGTGTGGTTGCGGCGCTGGCGAGCAGGCTATTGGTCATGCGGCATGGCAAGGCAGTGGAGGAGGGCGCGGCCGCTGAATTGTTCAAGGCACCCAAGAGCGATTACACGCGTGCCCTGTTTGCTGCTGCCTTCAAACTGGAAACCGCTCCCGAAGGGACAGTGTCGCAATAATGCGTCCGACGATGATCTGGCTGGTGGCGCTCGTCTGCGTCGTAGCAACGGCGGCGGGTGCGGCCCAATTTGGTCCCGACCAGTATCCCATCAAGAGCGACGAAGGCGATCCGATCACCAATTTCGACTTGAGACCGGAGCTGTCGACGCGGCTCGCAAAGCTGCCAGGCCAGGTCGCAGTCGGAAATCCGAACGGCGATGTTACCCTGGTGCAATTCTACGACCTCAACTGTCCGTTCTGCCGGGAGGCGGCCGCGGATGTTGACGCGCTCGTGCGGGCCGACAAGAAGCTGAAATTGGTGTTTGCGCCTTACGCGGTTCTTTCCGTGCAGTCCGCTCAAGGCGCGCTCGTCGAGCTTGCGGCAGGCGAAGTACTGACTCCTGAAAAGTATCTGGAATTTCATCGTCGGATATACGCGGGCCGCGGTCTCATCGATGCGCCGCGCGTGCTCGCCGCAGCCGAAACCATAGGTCTGGATCGTCAGGAACTGGCCGAGTCCGCCAATACCGAAAGCATGCTCGCTATTCTCAAACAAAACGCCGATTTCGGTTCGGATGCCAAGCTGATTGCCACGCCCGCCTACGTCGTCAATGGTGTGGCCATCCTCGGCCATCCGGGTCTTAAGTCATTGCAGGGTGTGATCCGCTCGGTGCGCAGTTGCCGCAAGGTGGCCTGCTAGATTCTGCGGACGCTGGTGACTTCAGAGCCGGCCGCTTTGATGCGCATGATCGCGTCGTCGGTCGGTTCAATTGCGACCATCATGTGATGGGCATTTGCGTGAAGAAGCGTGTCGGGATCAATCGCGATGGCGACGTGGCCCTTCCAGAACACGAGATCGCCCCGGCGCAGGCTTGCAAGCGAAGACAATTTTCCAAGCGCAAGCTCCTGCATGTCGCTGTCACGGGGACATGAGAGGACTGCTGCTTGCATTGAAATCTGGACCAGCGCCGAGCAGTCCAGCCCGAGAGAGGTCTTGCCTCCCCACAAATAAGGCGTGCCGACAAACCGCTCGGCAACGGCGACGAAATCGGGCTGCCGCACCTTGACGGGTGCCAGGTAGACCTCGGGGATATGCCAGCCGAGAGCGGTGACGGCGAACCGCTCGTCCTGCCGCGCGACGGCGACGCGTGCGCCCATCGGCAGAGCGACGGCTGGCGGAAGCCTGATATCCGGGCCCGCAAAAGCGAATGCGCGCGGGACCGCGATCTTGTGGGTTGGCGCGGCACCGACGGCCCCGAGCGCATTGGACGAAAGCCAGCCGACATAGCCGTCGGTTTCCAGCTGGCCCCAAGCCCAGCCCTCATCGGTTGTTTCGTAGATCGTCATCCGTTCGCCCAGCAGCGCTTCCGTGTCGAGCCTTGCGTCGTGCGAAGGCGTGCGACGGAGGGCAGTGACCGGCTCGATGATTTGGTGCCGGCTGCCTTCGACGAAGCGTTTGGCTTCGACATGTCCGCGCAGGTGGTTTGCGGCGATCTCAGGCCGGAAGGGATTGATGCGGGGGTCGAGGGCGACCATCGGTCAAGAATATCGGGAGCGGAGCAATGCGTGGAGCGCGCGCGCGCACTGGCACTCCGCGCCCTCCGGACGTCCGGGCTTTGCCACGGGCGTCCATGCGAAAATATCAAAGTGCACCCAAGCTTTCGTATTTACGAACCGGCGCAGGAACAATGCCGCAGTAATTGCTCCGGCTTGTCCTCCGGTCCCAACGTTGTTGAGATCGGCCACTTTCGAATCAAGGAAGCCGGCATAGGGACGCCACAGCGGTAGGCGCCAGAGCGGGTCACTCTCGGCTGCGGCCGCTCGCATAAGCTCGTCGGCAAGCGCGTCGTCATCCGTGAAAAACGGAGGCACGTCGGGGCCGAGGGCGACGCGCGCCGCACCCGTAAGGGTCGCAAAATCGATCACCAGCAACGGCTTGTCTTCTTCGGCGAGCGTCAGGGCATCGGCCAGGATCAGCCGGCCCTCGGCGTCGGTATTGCCGATTTCGACGGAAATGCCCTTTCGCGAAACGTAGACGTCGCGTGGGCGGAAGCTGGTGCCGGATATTGCGTTCTCAACCGCCGGAATGATCACGCGCAGCCGGACTTTCAGTCCATCCGCCATAACCATGTGCGCGAGCGCTAGCGCAGTCGCCGCCCCGCCCATGTCCTTTTTCATGTTGAGCATGCCCGTATCCGGCTTGATATCGAGTCCGCCGGTATCGAAACAAACACCCTTTCCGACCAATGTAATTTTCGGGTCGCTCGCCTTTCCCCACGTCATGTCGATCAACCGTGGCGCGCGGGCCGATCCCGCGCCGACCGCGTGCACGAGCGGAAAATTCTTGGCGAGCGTGGCACCGTTCGTCACTTGAATTTTGGCGGAGTGCTTCTTTGCGAGCGCTCTGGCTGCGGTCTCCAGTTCAGCGGGCCCCATGTCGTTCGACGGGATGTTCGTGAGGTCGCGGCAGAGCGTTACGCCTTCGACGACGTGGCTCAACATATCGCCATCGACGCCTTCCGGAAGGACGACGCGTACATTGCGCGCTTCCGACTTGCGATATCGCGAGAATTGATAGCTGCCGAGTGCAAATGCTAATGCCGCGAGCCGTGTGTCGTGCGGCCTGTTGGCGAAACGGTAGGTTCCCGCCGGCAAAAGACCGACCAATTGTCCCGGCCTAAACCGGTCGTGGTCGGGGTCGTCCGGCCCTTCGATTCCGAACAGCACCCCGGCAAGCTTGCCGTTACCGTCCGGCAGCAGCAGCGACCGGCCTGCCTTTGCCTCGAAAGCAGCCGTGCTGATGAAGGCCCGCTCGGAGCTGCCAAGTTTCTTACGCACTTCGTCAAAGTTGGCGGCATTAACGAACCAGATCGGGATCGCCTGGTTTTTACCGGCGGTCGCAAAAACGGGATGCATGATTACTCCGCGGCGTCGCGCATCGAAGGCTTAGGTAAGTAACCGTCACGCCTTTGCGGCAGTGAGTGGAAAGGCCCAGGTCCAAGTCCATGTCGACGAATTAAATCCGGTGCAGGCAGGACCTTACAAGTTTACCAATCATTAGGGTTAACGTTTTATTGCTCAAGTATGCCATCGCGAACCAGCCCCGCTAATTTGCTCGCCTCAGCTGCCTCGGTGGTCATTCTCTCCCTGTCGGTAGCTGGCTGCTCCAATATAGGCGCCCGCGAGACGACAGGTTCTGTGAGCACTGCGGACACAGCCTCGTCCGGCTTGGACGAATCCCGACGCTCGCTTGAGGCGCTTGCCGCCCGCTATCGCCAGAATCCGAACGATGGGGATGCCGCAATCGCGTACGCGCGCGATCTGCGGGCCAACGGCCAGCGTGCCCAGGCTGTGGCTGTGTTGGAGCAGGCTTCGATCCGCAATCCGACCAGTATGCCTTTGCTCGGGGCTTATGGCCGCGCGCTAGCCGACGCCGGGCAATATCAGCAATCGCTTATGACGCTTGAGCGCGCCCACACGCCCGATAATCCGGATTGGCGCATTCTCAACGTGCAAGGGGCCGTGCTCGACCAGATGGGCCGCCATGCCGAAGCGCAAAGACACTATGCCTCCGCACTTAAAATCATGCCGAACGAAGCGTCGGTGCTGTCCAACCTCGGCCTGTCGTACATGCTCACCAAGGATCTGAAAAACGCCGAGACGACTTTGAGGCGCGCCGCCGCCCAGCCGAACGCGGGGCCAAAAGTGCGGCAAAATCTCGCGCTCGTCGTCGGCCTGCTCGGCCGTTTTGACGAAGCAGAGAAGATTGCGAGTGCGGACTTGCCGGAAAGCGAAGCAGCGGCGAACGTCGCCTATCTGCGGCAGATGCTTGCGCAAAAGGGTGACTGGAAGAAACTAGGGCGTACCTATGCTACGCCCGACGCCGGATCCTGACCTGACTTTTTCAGAACAATTATAGACTTCAGGTGCAGGTCTTGACCCCGTAGGTCGGCGGCGTGATGCGCGGGCTCATGAACATCTGATCCGAAAGCGGCAGCGTGCCCGTAATCGTGTAACCCACCACCGGCGTATAGTTGTAGTTCACTTCGCTCCACACCAGGTAAGAATTCGGAACCGCCAGGTCAGCCGACGGGAGAGTCACGGTGGCCCCGTCTGTGCGAGCGGTACCGTTCAAAGTGGCGCTCCATTTGACCTTCGCAACGCCGTCAGCGCCGATCTTCAGGCAAGTAATCGTGGCCGCGAGATTGCCGACCGAGTAGGGTTTGATAATTGCCGCAGAGGCATTCAGAATATTCGTCATGCCGTCGGCGGTAATCGTTTGAGATTGAGACGTCAGGTTGGAGAGCGCGCCGGCCACCAGCGTGACCTTGCGATCCGCCGCAATGCCATCGGTTATTTCCACGCAGCCCAAATAGAGCGCGATCAGGAGCGGAGCCAGAATAGCAAATTCGATCGCGGACGCTCCATCGCGGTCACGCTTGAAGGACCGCAGGAGCTTGGTCAAACGCAATGTCACAGCTTTCATGGCAGATCGCCTAATGGCAGGAGTTTGCGGGGGTCGCGGTCGAGAACGGCTCGTTGCAGAACACTGCCGTCGCCACTAGCAGACGCCTGTTGGCATTTATGTTGCTGAGATTATTTCCGAGCAGCGAAATATAGATCGGCCACTGATAGTAGAGCGTCACGACTTCAATCTGACCGGGCGTCCCGGGACTAAAATTCAGCTTCGACTCGTCGATCTTTCCATCCGTAAGCGGCAAATCGTTGTTGATGGCAGCGAAGTTGTCGAAAGTCTTGACGTCAACATAGACACCGCCGTTACAGTCGAACAGTCCGTGGATGCGGCTGCAAACTTCAGTCTTGAATTCGTCTTTCGTCCAGGCCTTGTCCTGCGCCTGCCCTGTCATGATCAGACGAGCGGAATCAGTAACCGCCGTTTCGAGGGTCTGGCCGGCGAAAAAAACGAGAGCCGTCTCCAGGATCGCAAAAATCAATCCCAGGAACGGAATTGCGACCATACTGAATTCGACGGCGGCGGAACCATCCTGTTGCCGGATGAAGCGGCGCGCCAAACGGGCTGGCGCCAACCGACGGAACCAGGCTGAAAACTTACCTTGTGTGGGTCTATGCATGATAAGCGTCTCGATGGTTCGACGGTGTCGAAACACCGGCCTGCATAGCAAAGGCGCCTTGTCGATTTGTTGCTTAAACGCCTCGATCTTAAGTCCCGGCGTTAACCGATCGGTAAGCGTGAAAGCCGTGAACTACGTTAGGCGTTGCTATTTCGAACCGCCCTGGGCCTGGCCGTTACGCGCGCCGCTTTGACTCAGGGTTGCATTGAAAAAGGCCGGCGAGTCTCCAAGTGTAATCCGGCGCTCGCAATTCGGCGAGCAGCTGTAGGATTCCCGGTCGATACCCTTATAGACGGTGACGATGTCGCTGGTACTGGGACCGCGGACTTCCACCAGTCTACTCATCAGGACGCGGCCGCTCCGATCAAGCGCCAACAAATTGGTCATCCCGAAACCCTTGCCGGTGATCACCAATAAGCCGCCGCCCTGCACGGTTGCATCAGCGATCAGCGGATTGCCGATGATGATCGTTGCGACACGATCGGGCAAATTGAGGAGCTGGGCCTGGTCGACACTGATAGTGACGACCTCATCGGCGCCGCGTGCAGGCGTCTGTGTCCAAAGCCCTGCAGCCAGAAATGCCAAAACCCACAAGCCTGATGAACGCCTGCAGATCTTCGACAAGACCGACATCAAGCCCTCCAGCCGCCCGTACAGCAAAATCGGCGTGGTAACCGCCGGCGCCGATGAATCAAGTTGACTGCAAATTGGTGAATGAAGTGCAAAGAGCGGTATTGGCGCCCGTACGTTCGCTTCAAAGCGGGGCAAAGTTTGCGCTAACGATTCGTCAGGCAGGCTGGTCAGGCGGACCACGGAATTGAAGAAAGTCCTGCTTTTTCAAAGACATTAAGCGCAGTGCAGGGACGAACTTTACGCTGCTCCCGCATGTGAAAGGACTTGGAAGCAAATTGAACGGCAAATTTGACGCTATCTCCACCCGGCTGACGTAGAGCAAGGCGCATCGTTTTCCGGTAACCGAACCGCAAGCTTGAGCACCTTAACCTGCCGTAGTTTCCTCGACTGGAATGCATATGATGGCCGCAGACGCAATCAGATTGCTTCTTTTCCCCGCGCTGATGGCTTTTGCCGCATCCAGCGATCTTTTGACGATGACCATCTCAAACCGGCTGTCGATTGCTCTCGCTGCCGGCTTCTTCCTGATGACGTTGATTACCGGCATGGGCCTATATGCTATCGGCATGCACCTCGCTGCGGCTGCGGTTGTGCTGGCCGTGGCGTTTGTTTTCTTTTCGCGAGGCTGGATCGGCGGCGGCGACGCGAAGCTCGCGGCAGCAACCGCCTTGTGGTTTGGCTTCGATCATTTGCTCGACTATCTTCTCTATGCCTCGCTTTTTGGGGGCGCGCTTACTCTAGCCATATTGCAATTCCGCAAGCTGCCTTTGCCGGGCGTGCTTTCTCGCCAAGGCTGGATTTTGCGCCTGCACGACAATGCAGGGGGTATCCCGTACGGAATAGCGCTCGCGGCCGCCGCGCTTGCGGTCTATCCCAAAACCGGTTGGATGCCCGGTCTCTGAGACGATGTCGTTAGCGACGCAATACAATATTAACTCGATTTAGATACCGCTCCTTAACCATACCTTGACCTTTAGCTGTTGAAATCCGGTGCAAAGGTCGCACCGGCGGCGATGTGGTTTACGCGGCCAGGTCGGCCGTCAGGTCATGGTGAGAGTGAGCGTATGAAAGCTGCACGTGTCGTAGTACTGACCGTCGCGCTGGCCGCAGGTGGCGTCGCCGCACTGCTGGCTGGCCGATCCGATAGGACGCCGGCGCCGAAGGCCGAGGCGCCCAAGTCCGACACTGTCGATATTCTTGTGGCCAAATCGGATCTTCCCAGAGGTCAAGCACTGTCTTCGGCCGACGTGAGCTGGCAGCCCTGGCCTGCGACGACCGCCGCAGGAAATTTCATCCGCAAAAGCGATCGTCCGAAAGCGCTTGAAAATCTCACAGGCATGATCGTGCGCGCCCCATTTGTCGCCGGCGAGCCGATTCGCGAAGCAAAACTCGTGAATGCAAAAGGCTCCGGCTTCATGGCCGCAATTCTTCCGTCGGGCATGCGCGCCGTAGCGACTCAAATTACCCCTGAATCGGGCGTCGGCGGCTTCATTCTGCCGAATGACCGCGTCGACGTCATTATGACGCCGCGCAATCGCGACGATAAAGGCGGTGAACGCACGAGCGAGACGATTCTCCGCAATATTCGCGTTCTGGCGATCGACCAGACCGTGGAAGAAAAAAACGGCCAGAAGGTCGTCGTCGGCAAGACAGCGACGCTCGAGCTTACGCCCGGTCAGGCGGAAACTTTGGCGCTGTCACACCAGATCGGCTTTCTGTCGCTGTCGCTGCGAAGCATTGCCGACGGGACTCTCGAAGAAAAGACGGACGATTCGGCGCGTCAAAACGTCAACATTGTCCGGTTCGGCGTGAGCACCACGACCACACCAAGGTGAACGATTGGGGATCAAGGGGACATGGCGACCAGGACATTGACCCACGCTGCCTCATTGGGGGCGCTGATTACCTTCATGGCGCTCACGCCGATCTTGCCTGCCCCGGCAGCGGACGGCCCGGAAAAGAGCGCCGTCAAGGTTGCCGCAGGCGAAGGCACGTCGCGTTTCATTCCGCTCGGGGTCGGCAAATCGGTCGCGATCGATCTCCCCGCCGATATCAAGGACGTGCTGGTTGCCGATCCCAAGATCGCAAACGCCGTCGTCCGTTCGTCGCGGCGGGTCTACATGATCGGTGTTGCGGTTGGACAGACGAACATTTTCTTTTTCGATGCCGACGGCAAGCAAATCGCTGGATTTGATATTGCCGTGACGCGTGACCTCAATGGCGTACGCGCGGCGCTCAAGCAGTCGATGCCGGAGTCCGATATTCACATCGAGGGTGTCGGAGCGGACGGCGTCATGCTTTCCGGCACGGCGGCAAGCGCCGCCGAATCTCAGCATGCTTTCGACATCGCTGCGAGGCTGGTCGGCGGCGAAACAAAGGTCGTAAACGGCCTTGCGGTCCGCGGGCGAGATCAGGTGATGCTCAAGGTGACCGTCGCTGAGGTGCGGCGCGACGTCGTCAAGCAGCTTGGCATAGATCTTTCCGGACACCTCAACTACGGAACCGCCGTAGTGAATTTCAACACCAGCAATCCTTTTTCAGCCACTGGTCAAACTCTCAGCGACACGTTTCTTCGCGGCGCGTTTCCAAGCGTTACGGCAACCCTACGCGCAATGGAGCGTGCCGGTGTGATCCGCACGCTGGCGGAGCCTAACCTGACAGCGATTTCCGGAGAAACGGCGACATTCGTTGCCGGCGGCGAATTTCCGATCCCGAACGGACTGTCGTGCGACACGACTCGTTCACCCCCAGTCTGCCAACCGCAGATCACATTCAAGAAATTTGGCGTAAGCCTGGTATTCACGCCCGTCGTGCTTTCGGAAGGCCGCATTAGCCTGAAAGTCATGACGGAAGTCTCCGATATATCAGTGGAAAACTCGATAACCTTGGGGGGACTCTCGGCGTCCGGCTCGTTGACGGTACCTTCGATTCAGACGCGCCGCGCCGACACGGTGGTCGAAATTCCGTCCGGCGGCTCGCTGGCCATGGCGGGCATGATTCAGGAGCAGACAAAGCAAGCGATCAACGGCCTGCCTGCGCTTCAACAGGTCCCCGTGCTGGGCACCCTGTTCCGGAGCCGCGACTACGTCAATCACCAGTCAGAGCTGATGGTGATCGTTACGCCCTACGTGGTCCGTGCTGTTGCGCAAAAGCAGCTGTCGCGGCCGGATGACGGCTTTGCTGACCCGAGCGATCCGCAGACCGTTCTGCTCGGCAACCTCAGCCGCATCTATGGCGTCGCCGGGAAATCCGACACGCTGCGCGGCAACAACTATCACGGCAAATACGGATTTATCCTTGATTGAGTGGGGGAACCATTGATGACGGCAATTACCAGGGTGTCGGTTAGAGGCGGCAGCAGAGCGGTGCTTCGTGCACTGATGGCAGGCTGCTTTGCCGTCACGTTGGCCGGCTGCTACCAGACGGAGGTCGCCCAAAAAGAATATCCGACCGACTATCGTCAACGCCATCCGATCGTGCTGCGCGAAGGCGCACAAAATGTCGACATCCTGCTTGGCCGCAATCGCGGCGGATTGACTCCCAGTCAGCGCGCCGATGCCGTTTCTTTTGCCCAGGCCTGGCGCAAGGAAGCCGGCAGCGGAATCATTATCGAAGTTCCAAAAGGCGGCCCCACCGATCATGCCGCCTCCGATGCAACGCGCGAGATCCGCTCGATCTTTGCCGGGGTCGGCGTGCCGTCGAACGCGATCTACGTGCGTAGTTATCGTCCGCCTAAGACGTCACTCGCCAGCATCAGGCTCAACTATACGAAACTGATTGCGGAGGCAGGACCGTGCGGAGAGTGGCCAAAGGATCTCGGTCCGTCATGGGAGTCGGGATGGGCGGAAAACCAACCATACTGGAATTTCGGCTGCGCCATGCAGCGCAACCTTGCGGCCATGGTCGACAATCCCGCCGACCTGGTGCAGCCGCGCGGCGAGGTCCCCCCATATGCGCCGCGCCGTTCTGTCGTGATGGACCACTACCGTAAAGGCGAGAGCCCCTCCGGTAAATACGTTGGCTATGAAACCGGCAAAATCAGCGATCTAGGCAAATGATAACGCACGCGCAGCAAGCCGCAGTCGCAGACAAGGCCTCGGCGCCGACCGCCGCCGACGCACATATTGCGCCAGCGCCGCGTATAGTGGTGCAGGCCTTCTGCGAGACCGTCGAAAGCGCCGCCGCCGTCCAGGCCGCGAGCGAAGATCGGCGTCTTGGCAAGGCCCATGTCAAAATCCAGATGGGCGGCATTGGTGCGGCAATCGAGGCTTTCCGCAACTCGCCTACGCCGAACGTCATCCTGATTGAAACGGATGCGCGCGCCACCGACATTCTCGGCGGACTCGACCAACTGGCGGAAGTCTGCGACGCCGCGACGCGCGTGGTCGTGATGGGTCGCGTCAATGACGTGACGTTGTATCGCGAACTGACACGGCGCGGCGTGAGTGAATATCTAATGACGCCGGTCAACACCATCGATGTGGTCAGAGCAGTCTGCCATCTATATTCCGCCCCAGACGCCAAGCCCGTGGGGCGCATCGTCGCGATCGTGGGGGCCAAGGGCGGCGTAGGCGCATCCACCTTGGCGCACAATGTGGCCTGGGCAATCGGACGCGATCTCTCAATCGAGTCGGTGGTTGCAGATCTCGATCTGCCCTTCGGCACGGCCGGTCTCGACTACAACCAAGACCCGCCTCAGGGTATCGCCGACGCCGTTTTCTCTCCCGATCGAGTCGACACTGCGTTTGTCGACCGTCTGTTGTCGAAGTGCACGGACCATCTCAGCCTGCTGGCGGCGCCGGCAACCCTTGAGCGGGTCTACGACTTCGGCGCGGAAGCCTTCGATTCGATACTGGATTCGCTGCGTGCGACCATCCCATGCGTTGTTCTCGACGTTCCCCATCAATGGGCCGGCTGGACACGGCGTCTGCTTGTGAGTGCGGATGAAATTCTCGTTGTTGCCGGACCAGATCTGGCCAACTTGCGCAACGCCAAGAATCTCATCGATCTGCTGCGTGCGTCACGGCCAAACGATCATCATCCTCGCTACTGCCTCAATCAGGTCGGCATTCCCAAGCGTCCGGAAATCTCCCCGGCCGATTTTGCGAAGGCGCTTGAAACAAGTCCGCTCGCGGTCATTCCGTTCGAGCCACAGCTGTTTGGGCCAGCCGCCAACAACGGCCAAATGATCGGGGAAATGTCGGCCCGTCACAAGACCGCGGAGATCTTTCGCGAGATCGCCCAGGCGCTTACCGGGCGCGTTGAAGTCAAAAAGCCTCGCCGCGGCCTGCTGCCGCCTTTGCTCTCGAAGATCGTAAAACGCAAAGGCTGAAATTCGTCGGGAGTAACTCGCCTTGTTTGGTAAGCGAAGCGCAACTTCAGAAGCCCGTGTCGTCGGACCGCCTGCGTCGGTAGCGCCGGCTCCGGTGCCACTTCCGTCTAGTGAGGCTCCAAAGGCCGCACCGGCGGCTCCTGTCGAAACCGGGCGCACGCCGTTTCCGTCCGATGGCCTAGGAGCGCCGATCGTCTCGCCGCCGATCGCGCCGCGGGCGCCCACTCCCGCTCCGACTGCCGTCGATACGCGGCGATCGGAAGCGTATTACGAGACCAAAACCACCATTTTCGGCGCGCTGATCGAGGCGATCGACCTGGCGCAGCTCGCCCGGCTCGATGTTGAATCCGCGCGCGAGGAAATCCGCGACATCGTCAACGAGATCATCGCGATCAAGAGCATCGTGATGTCGATCTCGGAGCAGGAGGACCTGCTCGACGATATCTGCAACGATGTTCTTGGCTTCGGCCCTCTTGAGCCCCTGCTTGCGCGCGACGACATCGCCGACATCATGGTCAATGGAGCCGGCACGGTCTACATCGAAGTCCAGGGAAAGATCCAGAAAACCGCTATTCGCTTTCGCGACAACCAGCAGCTGCTGAACATCTGCCAGCGCATCGTCAGCCAGATCGGCCGGCGCGTCGACGAATCCTCGCCGATCTGCGACGCCCGCTTGCCGGACGGTTCGCGCGTCAACACGATTGTTCCCCCGCTTGCGATCGACGGGCCGGTACTCACGATCCGCAAATTCAAAAAAGACAAGCTGACGCTCGATCAGCTGGTCAGATTCGGCACGATTACGCCGCAGGGCGCCGAGATTCTACGCATCATTGGGCGCAGTCGTATCAACACCCTGGTCTCGGGCGGCACCGGCTCCGGCAAGACCACGCTACTTAACTGCCTTACGCAGTTTATCGACGACGACGAACGCATCATCACGTGCGAGGACGCGGCGGAATTGCAACTGCAGCAGCCGCACGTGGTACGGCTGGAAACGCGCCCGCCTAATCTCGAAGGCGAGGGTCAGGTCACGATGCGTGACCTCGTGCGCAACTGCCTGCGAATGCGTCCCGAACGGATCATCGTCGGCGAAGTTCGCGGACCAGAGGCGTTCGACCTCCTGCAGGCGATGAACACCGGCCACGACGGCTCGATGGGCACGCTGCACGCCAACAATCCGCGGGAGGCACTGTCGCGTCTGGAGTCGATGATCACGATGGGCGGATTTGCACTTCCATCACGCACGATCCGCGAGATGATCTGCGCTTCGGTCGATGTCGTCATTCAGGCTGCACGCCTGCGCGACGGGTCTCGTAAGATTACTCACGTCTCCGAAGTGATGGGGATGGAAGGCGACGTCATCGTCACCCAGGACATCTTCGTTTACGACCTGACCGGCGAAGACGCCAAGGGCAATATCATCGGCCGTCATCGCTCGACCGGAATCGGCCATCCGCGTTTCTGGGATCGCGCCCGCTACTACGGCGAAGAGAAGAACCTGGCTGCGGCGCTCGACGCGGCAGAGGCCACCAACGAGGCCTAGGCGGAGCACGCTGTGCAGATTATTGCCGTATTCTTCCTCGCGTCCGCTGCCATCGGCGGCGTCGTCTATGTTTTTCTTTATCCGATGCTCTCCGGCGAGCGCAAAGCCGAGCAACGGATACAAAGTGTTGCGCGCACGACTCCGACGACAAAAGCGACTCGGGGATCGCAAAAATCGCGCCGAGACGCCATCGAGTCGACCCTCAAGGATTTCGATGACCGGCACAAGAAGAGCAAAAGCGTGCCGCTTTCAGCGCGAATTGCGCGCGCCGGTCTATCCTGGTCGAAGCGTCAATTCGCATTGGTTTCAGCGGGCATCGGGCTCGCAATGTTCGCTGCGGGCATGTTTTCGGGCGCCGGCATTCTGGTTTCGGCCGTCCTTGGCTTCGCCGGAGCGTTTGGCGTCCCGCGGTGGCTGCTGTCATTTCTGAGGAAACGCCGCGAAACGAAATTTCTCGAGCATTTTCCCGACGCCGTCGACGTTATCGTCCGCGGTATCAAGGCCGGCCTGCCGCTGCTCGACTGCATCAAAATGATCGTGTCCGAGGCGCCGGACCCGATCAGGACCGAATTCCGCCTCATACTCGAAACGCAGGCGATTGGAATGCCGCTCGGCGAGGCGTGCGGCAAATTGTACGAGCGAACGCCGCTCCCAGAGGCAAACTTTTTCGGAATCGTCGTCTTAATTCAGCAGAGGTCTGGCGGCAACCTCTCCGAAGCGCTCGGAAACCTGTCGAAGGTTCTGCGCGATCGCAAAAAAATGAAGGCGAAGATCCAGGCGATGTCGCAGGAAGCGAAAGCTTCGGCTGCCATTATCGGCGCGTTGCCGATCGCAGTGATGACGTTGGTGTATCTGACGAGCCCTAACTATATCTCGCTGCTTTTCACCAATTCGGTCGGTCACATCATGCTGGCGGGATCCGCGATCTGGATGACTATGGGCGTGTTCGTGATGAAGAAGATGATCAATTTCGATTTCTAGGCAGGCAAAAAGTATCCGATGATCGAGTTCCTGATTAACGCGCTCAACGTGAAGACCATTACGGCGCTGTTTGCCGGCCTGGCTGCGGCCGCCACGGTGCTCACGCTGGCCATGCCTTTCGTCTTCGTCGACCCGCTCGACAAGCGCATGCGCGCGGTCGCGCTCGAGCGCGAGAAAATTCGTCAGCGGGAACGCGAGCGGTTGGCGCAGGAAGGCCAGAAGGCCAAGCTTCGGCAGACGCCCAAGCAATACATCCAGACCATTGTCGACCGCTTCAACCTGACCAAATGGGTGGGCCAGGAAGAAGCGCGGCTCAAGCTCATTCAGGCGGGGTATCGCGGTCAGGCGCCCTACGTCACGTACCTGTTTTTCCGCATGCTCACGCCGGTCGCGTGTTTTCTGTTCTCACTGCTCTATCTGTTTGTGATTCTC
>Ga0247793_1000055_pt1 | contig 20542 bp, 19 predicted proteins | sample UWRJS223509R6_FD_180939 | JGI IMG/M metagenome (GOLD analysis project Ga0247793, IMG submission 180939) | Soil microbial communities from Arlington Agricultural Research Station in Wisconsin, United States - UWRJ-S223-509R-6 | ecosystem: Environmental > Terrestrial > Soil > Agricultural land...
GAATGCGCGCCGCTTCATCAAATTGCTTCTTGCGCGACGGCCAGAGCGCGTAAACGAGCACCAGCAAGAACACGACGACAAAATAAGCGAGGCCCCAGGTCTGGGCGAACTCGGCGACTGCACGGTAGGTTGGATCCATGGCGCTCACCGGATGTTGGCTTTGTCGTCGTAGAGCTTGAAGTCGACCTGCGTCCCGAGCATTTGCAGATAGGCAATCAGTGCGTCGGCTTCGGTGATACGCGCCGGATTGCCGTCAAAATCGCGCGCGTTCAATTTCGGATAACGTTTGGCCATGTCGACCGCATCAGGGCTGTCGGTGGTCGACTGCGTGACGACGTCAGCGGCGGCGTTGGCGATCATCTCCGCCGTATAGGGAACGCCAAGAAGCGCCTGCGCTTTCAGATCATCCGCCATGCGGGCAAAGTCGAGGTTGGTCTCGGCCAGCCAGGAATAGTCCGGCATGACCGAGCCCGGAACGACCGAGCGCGGGGCTTTGAGATGATCGCGGTGCCATTCGTCGGAATACTTGCCGCCGATGCGGGCGAGATCGGGTCCTGTGCGCTTCGACCCCCACTGAAAGGGCTTGTCATACATGCTTTCGGCGGCGAGTGAATAATGACCGTAACGCTCGACCTCGTCGCGCAGCGGGCGGATCATTTGCGAATGGCAGAGATAGCAGCCCTCTCGTACGTAGATGTTGCGTCCGGCAAGCTCGAGCGGCGTGTAGGGCCGCACGCCATCGACTTTTTCGATCGTGTTCTTCAGGTAGAACAACGGCACAATCTCGACGAGGCCGCCGATTGCGATCACGATCAGAATGCCGATGACCAGGACGATCGAGTTCTTCTCGAAGATTGCGTGTCTCGACCAGAGTGACATGAATCCCCCCGCCTATTCCGCCGGAGCCAGCTTGAGATCGGCTGGCGCCTCGGAAACCGTCGCGTTCACGGTTTTCCAGAGATTGAAAGCCATCAGCAGCGCGCCGGCGAGGAACAGGCCGCCGCCCATCGCGCGGATAACGTAGAAAGGATGCATCGCCTCCACGGTCTCGACGAAGGAGTACTCGAGAAATCCGAGGCCGGTGTAGGCGCGCCACATCAATCCCTGGAGAATTCCCGACACCCACATCGCGCTGATGTAGAGCACGATACCGATGGTCGAGATCCAGAAGTGCCAATTGACGAGCTTGAGCGAATAGAGTGGCCGATTCCAGAGCCACGGGATAAGGCAGTAGAGCGCACCGAACGAGATGTATCCGACCCAGCCGAGCGCGCCGGAGTGCACGTGACCGATCGTCCAGTCGGTGTAGTGCGACAACGAGTTGACGATCTTCACCGACATCATCGGACCTTCGAAGGTCGACATGCCGTAGAAGGCGACGGAGACCACCATCATGCGCAGCACGGGATCGGTGCGAAGTTTGTCCCACGCTCCGGACAGCGTCATGATGCCGTTGATCATGCCGCCCCAGGACGGCATCCATAGCATCACCGAAAATGTCATGCCGAGCGTCTGCGCCCAGTCGGGCAGCGCCGTGTAGTGCAGATGATGGGGCCCTGCCCAAATGTAGAGGAAAATCAGCGACCAGAAGTGGATGATCGAAAGCCGATAGGAATAGACCGGCCTGTCGCAGCGCTTCGGAATAAAGTAATACATGATGCCGAGGAAGCCGGCGGTGAGAAAGAAGCCGACCGCGTTGTGGCCGTACCACCACTGCACCATCGCGTCCTGCACGCCGGACCAGACGATGTATGACTTCGGCGAGAAAAGAGAAATCGGCACCGCGGCATTGTTGCCGAGATGCAAGACCGCGATCGTAAGGATGAATGCAAGATAAAACCAGTTCGCCACATAGATGTGCGGCTCGGTGCGCCGCATGATCGTGCCGAGATAAACCAGGAAGTAAACAACCCACACAATCGTCAGGAACAGATCGGCATACCATTCGGGCTCGGCATATTCCTTGGATTGCGTAATGCCAAGGAGATAACCGGTGCCGGCGATGACGATGAAGAAGTTGTAGCCAAGCACGACGAACCACGGCGCGATGTCACCTGCAAGCCGCGCACGGCAAGTCCTCTGCACGACGTAGAGCGACGTCGCGATGAGCACGTTACCGCCAAATGCGAAGATGACAGCCGACGTGTGTAACGGGCGCAGCCGGCCGAAGGTCGTCCAGGGCAGATCGAAGTTGAGGACGGGGAATGCGAGCTGCAGCGCGATGACCAGGCCGACCGTGAAGCCTGCGATGCCCCAGAACACCGCCGCAACCGCCGAGAATTTGACGGGACCCATATTGTAATTTGGCTTGCCGTCGATCGTCAGCGGCGGCGCTTCGACCGGGCGTTCGTAGTAGCGGTTGATGATGGCAAATACCGCCGCGACGCCGGCTGCGCTGAACAGGTAGGCGTGGAACGCGTATTCAGGCGTGTATGCTTTGGCCGCGATGACGATCGATAAAAGTGCGAGGGCTACTAATGCAAGTGCTGACCCGCCCTCCCCGATCGTCATTGTTTTCCGGTCGGCAAGTATATTCGCCATGCTGTTACGTCCGTTCTGGTGCCGGAGGGAAAATTCGGGGGCCTTTCGATCATTTATGGCCGGAGGGCGCCGCGCCTTCCTTGATGCAGGTCAAAATAGCTTGTTCAGCCGCCGCGAGACCAGCCACGCCAACCCCAATGACGCGGCCCGCTGGTATTGACGCGGGCCTTTTGCTCATCGTTAAGCGTTGCATAAAAAGCGTCAAAGGCCGGGCGCACGGTCTTGATCGCCTGCTGCATGGCATCGAGCCGCTTTTCCATCAGCTCAAGCCGCCCGGTAGCACTGGCCGGAAACTCGCGCGGGCAGGCTGCAGCGACGATCTCGGCAGCTTTGGCTGATGCATTCCGCAAATTGTCGAGCGCGGCGCGTTGTGCATCGTTTGGATTGACCAGGCGCTCGATACGCTCCATGCGCCACTCGGCGAGGCCGGCGCCGCGCGGATCGCACATCGCGCCCATGCCGCCCATGCCCATCATGCCCGGCCCCATCATCATGCCGCGGCCCCAACCATGAGGGCCGTAATTTGGTCCGGGACCTGCGCCCGGGCCGCTGGCAGCGGGGGGACTGGCCTGCCCGCTGCCACTGGTTTGCGAAATCGCCGGGGTCATCAGCGCCGTTGCGGCGATGGCGAGAACTGCCGCGGAGGTCAGAAGCGATTTCATCACGGATCTCCGGCAATCAAAATTTAGGACATCTTGCCAGCAATGCCGGACCCTGCCTTGACGCAGGTCAAATCGACACGTGGAGTCACGCGGCTGAAGCCGGGCGGCGCTACCTTTGACCCTTAATATATGCCGCGAGATCGGCCGCCTCATTGCGTGTCAAATTCATATCCGGCATGCGCGGATGAGGCGTCAGAAGAAAATATGCAAGCGTTCTCTCGTTGAAGTCGGGCTTGCCGGCGACGGCAGAGAATGGCGGCGCCTGTGTCGTACCCCGTTGCTGGTCCGATGCTACAATGTGGCAAGTCGCGCACCAACGCTTGGCGAGCGCCTCTCCTTTGGATGCGTCGGCGGCGCTTGCACCTGTTGCAGCGGCCGCCAGGAGCAAGAGAGACAAGGCTAGTCGGGGCATGAATCCTCTCCCTTAGCGTTCGAGCCATTTGAGATAGCTGATCAAATCTCCGACTTGACCGGGATCCAGCCGGAACTCGGGCATATTCGGGTGGCCGGTGACAATGCCTTCCCCAAGCGCCTCTTCAAGTGATTCCACCGGATAGCGATTGTGAAGTTCTCGGAACGGGGGCGCCAGCTTGAGCGGACTTGCCGTGACCTTGTCGATCGAGTGACAGCCTGCGCAATTCGCCCTTGCCAGCGTCAAGCCCCTTTGCTGCCGGGGATCCATTTGCGCGTAAGCGCTCGCGACGAAAACCAGATTGCAAATAGCGAGCGCCAGCAAACAGGTGGCCACATGAGTTTTTTTAAGAAGCGCGACGCGCACGGGTCGACCTAATGGCAAGATTGACATCTATTTGGAATACACAGCAACGGACCTTGATCTCTATCAATACTGCCGCCTTTGTTTGCGCCATATTAAACGAACATCTATGGAGAGCGACATGACTGCCACGTTGAAACGCATTGCGCTGACTTTAGCCCGATCGAAGGACTTTCCAAATGGGTCAAGTCACATCGGTTATGACCTTATTGCTCCCCTCGATAGCGATGGCCATATCGACTTGCCGGAGTGGAAGAAGCATCGCGCGGCATGCATCGTCAGGCATTTTTCTCCGACAGAGGACGACAAGACCGGATTGCTGGTGCACAAGGCGGGCGGCGCCGAGCATGGGCGGTGGGTGTTCGACTACAATGTCGCGCGTGACGACGACGATGAGGCCGGCTTTTTGTTCGGACACCATGCCTTTGTGCCCGGAGAATATGTTTCAATTAGCGATGCCGGCGGCGTCATGCATACTTTCGTGGTCAAGTCCGTCACTTCGGTTAACCGCTAAGACGCGCTTTAAGTCGCGAAAAAACGGTCTCGGATTAGGGTGCCGAGACCGTATGTTCGATGTGAAGGCTAGCCGTTGAGCACGCCCAGCGCCCGCCGGTTACGCAATACGATATGGCGCGCACTCGCGAGTTTGATGGAGGCGGAATTTTCGAGCTCGGTAAGTGTGCGGGAAACCGTTTCGATCGTAAGTCCAAGATAATCGGCGATGTCCTGTCGCGACATTGGAAGCTCGACATCGTTGCCGCCCGGATGACGCTTGGCCATTTCCAGCAAAAAGCTGCCCACTCGCTCTTTCGCGGTCTTTATCAGCAGCAAAATGTGGTCTTGAACGCGACGCAACTCCTGGCCGGTCACCGACCACAATTGGCGAGCCGCCTCGCTCTCGCGCTCTGCCAATGCCAGCAGGGCACTTCGTTTGACGACCAGAATTTTCGCGTCGCTGATGGCTTCAGCCGAAAACGAATGCTCATCGCCCGTTTCGAGGCCAAAGATGTCCCCAGGCAAGTAGAAGGCGCCGATTTGCCTGCGTCCATCGCCGAGAACCTTATAGGTCCGGACTGCACCGCTGATGACCCGATACACGTAGTCGGCCGGCTCGTTCTCGCCGTAGATCTCGGCATCGCGGCCGTACGGCATTGCGGCACCCATCAAGCTGATCGAGTCAAAAAACGAACCGCTGTGGGCTCGGGGTGAGGCATTATTTGCGGCTCGGCTAAAACCAGTGCGAATTGCGGTGTGCGTCAACATGGCTGGCCCCTTCAATGGAACTACTGGGGCGTTGGTACGGCGTACGTGGGCTGGAGAAAATTCAGATATGATCCATAAGGGTTATTACGGAGTTCGAAACCGCCGCGGATCGTTGAATTTCCTCATGTTTTGCTTTGAGAGGCATCTCCGCGGCGGGAGAAACAATGGCTGATACGACCCGGCTGTCCCAAAACGCCTTACGGCAGTTGCCCTGGCTTTGGCAGATTCTCGGCAAATCCTGGCGGCCTTACGTCTTGGCCTTGTCTTTGGTTGCCGCCACCATCGCCGCTTTGGTGTTTTTCGGCCCGCAGTTTCATGAACCTTATCTCTTTTTGATTCCTTCGGTACTTATCGCCGGACTCGTGGGGGGATGGGGCGCCGGATTGCTCGCGACGGGCTTGGGCCTCGCGCTCCATCTTTACTTCGCGGCGGAGTATTTGACCGTCACCGACCCGCAATCGGCAGACTTTGCAGTTGATCTTGCGCGCGCCATCACGTTCACGTCCGTAGGAATTGCAATGGCCTGGTTCGGCGAGCGCCTTCGGGAAGGCTGGCTGCACGCAGTAGAAAGCGACCGCGATAACGCGGCCCGGGCCGCTCATCTCACGTCGATCCTCGAGACCATTCCGGATGCGATGATTGTGATCGATGAACGAGGCATCGTGCAATCGTTCAGCACGGCGGCTCAACGGCTGTTCGGCTATGAGCCGGCCGAAGTGATCGGCAGGAACATCAAAATGATGATGCCGTCACCCTACCGCGACAATCACGATGGTTATCTCGCCCGGTATTTGAAGACAGGAGAGCGGCGCATCATCGGCATCGGCCGCGTGGTCGTTGGCGAGCGCAAAGATGGATCGACCTTCCCGATGGAGCTCGCTGTCGGGGAGATGAAATCGGGCGACCAGCGCTATTTCACCGGATTTATTCGCGATCTTACGGAGCGTCAAAAGACCGAGGTTCGACTGCAGGAACTTCAATCCGAGCTCGTGCATATTTCGCGCCTGACAGCGATGGGTGAAATGGCGTCGGCACTGGCACACGAGCTCAATCAGCCCTTGTCGGCGATCACCAACTACATGAAAGGATCGCGGCGGTTGCTGGAACAGACCACCGATGAACGCGCAGGAGTGGTTCGAGAGGCCATGGATAGTGCGGCCGAACAGGCACTACGTGCGGGCCAGATCATTCGGCGTCTGCGCGATTTCGTCGCGAGAGGCGAGAGCGAACCGCGCGTCGAAAGCATGGCGAAACTTGTGGAAGAGGCAAGCGCTTTGGCGCTCGTCGGCGTTAAAGATCAAGGCATTCATGTGCGATTCCAGTTGAGCCGGTCAAACGATCGTGTCCTCGCCGACAAGGTTCAGATCCAGCAGGTACTCCTGAATTTGATACGCAATGCTATAGAAGCCATGCATGAGTCACCGCGGCGCGAGCTTCTTATATCCACCACCCCAGCCGAAGACGAAATGTTGATGACCAGCGTCACCGACACAGGCGCAGGAATTGATCCCGAGGTATCCGCTCAGCTCTTTCGGCCGTTTGTAACGACGAAGCGACAGGGCATGGGTGTGGGACTTTCGATTTCACGTACCATCATCGAGGCTCATGGGGGGCGGATCTGGATTGAACCAAATCCCGGCGGTGGCACGGTTTTCCGGTTTACAGTAAGGGCAGTCACCGAGGAGGACGCAAGAGATGCCGTCTGATACCGATATTGTTCACGTGGTTGACGACGACGAAGCCATGCGGGACTCGATGGCATTTTTGCTGCGCGCTGAGAATTTTCAGGTTCAAACTTACGCGGATGCCGCGGACTTTCTCGCCGCATTGCCTCAAATCAAGGTCGGCTGCGTCGTGACCGATGTGCGAATGCCCGGCATGAGCGGGATCGAACTCCTGCAACGCCTGCGAGAGCTGAAAGTATCCCTGCCCGTCATCGTGGTCTCGGGCCACGGCGATGTGCCGCTTGCAGTCGAAGCCATGAAGACCGGAGCCTTGGACTTTATCGAGAAACCCTTTGATGACGATGTCTTTTTGCGTGCCGTTCGCCTGGCCCTCAGCGCGCAAGCCGTTGACAGCCAGCGTCAGGCCCAGAAAGCGACGATCAACAGCCGTTTGGAATCGCTCTCCAATCGGGAACGTGAGGTGCTCGAAGGCCTGGTCGCTGGCCACCCAAACAAGACCATCGCCTATGATCTTGGAATAAGCCCTCGGACAGTCGAAATCTATCGAGCGAACGTCATGGAAAAGATGCAGGCCAGAAGCCTGTCCGACCTGGTTCGAATGGCACTGGTGGGCGGGCTCCTCGACCGCCGTGAATGACCGAGCCTTCAAAACAATTGCGCTAGATCAAGGCGAAAAGAGCACTATTCAGGTGTCCTGTCGGCAACCGGGCCCCATAGCGGCCCTTATGCGTGCGCCGAGCCATGAATTCGCAATCCGAGCAGGGTCGTGGCTATCATTCGATCCTCATCGTTGAGGACGATCGCGCGGTCCGTGAGTCATTGAAGTTTTCTCTCGTGATTGAGGGATTTGCGGTTCGCGCCTACGCAGATGCGGAGCACCTCCTTGCGGAACCGCGCCTTCCAAGATTCGACTGTCTGATTGTCGATCAGAACATGCCGGGAATGAACGGTCTCGATCTGGTTTCAGCGTTGCGCGCACGACACATCGAGACCCCGGCTATTCTCATTACCAGCCATCCCAATCAATCCGTGCGCGATCGCGCCGCGTCCGCTGGCATTCCTATTATCGAGAAGCCGTTGTTGAATTCTCTCCTCGACCATGTGCGGCGCACCGTATCGCACGAAGGAAGCTAGGTGCTACCGGCCTTGGCGGCTAGTTCCAGGCCTACAAGGTAACTGCCAGAATCGTGCGGATCGCCGACGACCGTAAAGCCAAGCTCCCGGCACATCATCACCATCGTTGTGTTTTCTCTCAACACCTGACCTTCAATGCGATGTAGTCCCTCGCTGCGCGCGTATTCGACAAGGGTTTGCATGAGCAGCCACCCGAGGCCCTGCCCTTTCACATCCGACCGGACCAGGACCGCATATTCGGCCCGGTCGTAGTCAGCATTGGCGTGCAGCCTCGCAACGCCAAGCAACTCGCCGCTTGCTTGGTCAATTGCAACGAAAGCCATGGCTCGCGCGTAGTCGAGCTGCGTCATACGGGCGATGAATGCATGGCTGAATTCTTTGATGAGCGTAAAGAATCGAAGACGCAAGTCATCCGCCGTGACCCGGGCAAAGAAGGGAGCGTACAATCGCTCATCCTGGGGGCGGACGGGACGGACGAACACCTCAGTGCCGTTCGGCAAATGGCGCAAACGCTCCCATTCCTTTGGATAAGGCCGAATGGCGAAGCGCGGGTGGCCGGGGAACCGGCGGCCGGCTTTTTCAAGGGGCGCGACCGCGATGCGTGCATCGACGGCAATAACCCCGGTGTCGTCGCTCAGTAACGGGTTGAGGTCTACTTCCCTGATTTCAGGCACGTCGGCTACCAGCTGAGCAAGCTTGACGAGTACGAGCGCGACCGCGGCCTCATCGGCCGCCGGCACGTCTCGATAGGCTTTGAGGACACGCGAAACGCGTGTTCGCGAAATCAAGTCTTGCGCGAGCTTAAGGTCGAGCGGCGGAAGCGCCAGCTCCTTGTCGTTGATTACCTCGACAGCGGTCCCTCCCCGACCGAACACAACTACCGGTCCAAAGGTGGGATCGTCGGCTACGCCGGCAATCAGCTCACGCGCCAACGGGCGAACAATCATCGAATGTACGGTGACGCCGGAGAGCCGCGCGCCGGGTTTGGCTGCGTGCACTCGATCGAGCATCTCAGCCGCCGCCTGCTGCACGGCCGACGCGCTCGCCAGATTGAGCCGCACGCCGCCAACATCCGATTTATGGATTATGTCAGGCGAGTGGATCTTCAAAGCGACCAGTTGATTGTTGTTCAGGATGGGCATGGCCGCACGGGCGGCCGCTTCCGGATTGGACGCGGGAATGACCGGCGCGATCGGGATGGAATATGCACGGAGCAGCTGTTCTGCCTCGACGGCATCGAGCCATGATCTGCCCGCACCCAGCGCGCCGGCGACAACGCGACGCGCCGTCGCGGTATCCGGCACAAAATCCTCCGGAAGACTTGGCGGCGTTTGCATCAACATGTCGAGCGCTTCACGGTGGCGCACCAGGTGCCCGTAGCCCGCAACTGCACTGGTTTCGGATGGGTAGTGCGGAATTCCTGCCGCCTCGAATATTTTCGACGCTTCGCCACGGTCCCCTACCCAAACCGCAAAAACGGGTTTGGGAAAAACAGCATTGGCCTTGTGAGTACGAACCGTTTCCGCGACGGCCGCAGCGGCATCCGACGGCGAAGCAAGCGCTGTCGCCACATTCATGACCATGACGGCATCGTTCTCATCGTCAGCCAAAAGCGCCTCAAGAGCCGCGGCATAGCGCGCCGCGTCCGCATCTCCGGCAATATCGACCGGATTGGCCCTGGACCAGATGGGCGGCAGCGCTGCATCGAGCTTGGCCATGGCCCCCGACCCTATGGCCGCGAGCAGATCGCCTTTTTCGCCGAGGTCCATGAGACGATCGACGGCAAGAACGCCAATACCGCCCCCGTTCGTCAAAATCGCCAGCCTTTTCCCGGAAAGGCATTTGACGTGGCCCAAAGTTTCAGTGGCCGCAAATAGCTCGTCCAGATCCGAAACGCGTAACAAGCCCGCCCGCTGGAACGCGGCATCGTAGACGCTGTCAGCCCCAGCCAATGCACCGGTATGAGTTTTCGCGGCAGCCGCGGCCCGCGCATGGCGGCCAGCCTTGACGACGATGACGGGCTTGGTCCGCGCCGCGGCGCGCGCGGCGGACATGAACTTGCGGGCATCTTTGATCGACTCGATGTACAGCAGAATGGCCCGGGTGCCGCGATCGAGCGCGAAATAGTCAAGCAGGTCGCCGAAATCGACGTCCAGCTGATCCCCGATCGATACGACAGCCGAAAATCCCACCGACCGCGTCGCAGCCCATTCAATAAGGCCCGCGGCGATTGCGCCGGACTGCGAAATCAAAGCCACGTCTCCCGCTCGCGGCGCGCTGGCGGCAAAACTGGCATTGAGTTTCTGTCCAGGCACGAGGACGCCGAGACAGTTGGGCCCAACGATCCGCATGCCGTTTAGACGCGCCGCGCGCTCGGCTGCCTCGGCGAGCGAACCAGGTCCGTGCCCCAGACCCGCCGTGAGGACGATCGCCGCGGCGCAGCCCTTCGAGCCCAATCCGGCAATCAGCCCGGGCACGATGGCGGCCGGCGTGGCGATGACCGCAAGGTCAGGTGGATCGGCGAGATCATTTACCGTTTTGACCGCGGTGATGTCTTCGATTGTCCGGTGGTGCGGATTGACCAGGCCAATCGCACCGCCAAACCCTGCCCGGCGGAGATTTCTGAGAACTGCACCACCCACGGAATTTTTCCGGGGGCTGCCGCCGATAAGAACGACCGAACGAGGAGTAAAAATGCGCTCGAGACGATACGTGCTCATCCGGCACGACCGCGCAGAATCAAAAGTCCGCGTGAGGCTGATATCAACTTGCACTCCTGACGATTGTCAACGCGCACTGCTTACAGACCAACCTTAGATGCACGGGCGGATATAGGGGCGATTGATCTCCCATAACTCATCGAGTATGCGCTCGGCTGCTTTCGCAGAATTCACGACCGGATCAATCAGCAACGCCTGCAGGGCGATTTCCTTCGAGGCGTGTACCGCGGCTTCGACCGCGAGTTGCTGCACATTCACCTGCATTGTGAGAAGTTTGGCGATCGGATCCGGCAATGGCCCGAGCGAAATCGGATGGATCCCGTCCGCATCCGTCATGACCGGGACTTCAACGGCAGCTTCAGCGGGCAAGTTTGGAATGACGCCGCGATTAAAGACAATACCGGATTCCAGAACACGATTGTTGTTATGAATGATGCCGCCAATCGCAGCCGCGCCACGTTCCCCCGATGGAGTCAGCCATTGCGGCGGCGGCGAGCCCGTGGCGAGTACGCGCTCAAGCTCTTGTGAAAACCGTATGCGCTCCCGCTCGTCAGCAGCGAAATCGTAGCCCTTTTCGCCGCCTTCCCAACCATAGGAGAGGTACTCCCCGAGATGCTCATCGCTGCACGTCATCCAGTACCCGAATGCCCGAAAAAGCCGGCGTGTCAGCGGCGCAAATTGTGAATCGTACTTGGCTTCTTTGGCCCGCAGGACCGGATAGAGATCTTCGCCGGTTGTGCGGTCGCGGATCTTCAGCAGGCATTGAAAGTGATTGATGCCGGCGCCCCAGACTTCGACCTGCTCAGAGGGCAAAGCCATGATGCGGGCGACGTCGTTTTGCCCCATGAAGATGCCGTGGCAGAGCCCGAGCGCAGCAATCGGGCTATATTTGCCGAGCGCCAGGATAATGCGGCTTTCCGGATTGGAAAAGTTGATGAACAATGCGTTTGGACAGAGGTCCCGCATCTCGCGCACGATATCGCACACAAGCGGCAAAGTCCGAAGCGTGAAGAACAGTCCGCCGGGTCCCCCGTTTTCTCCAAGCGTATGACGAATGCCGTGCTTGCGAGGCACTTCGAAATCCAGCTTCCATAGCCGGTTTCGGTCAATCGCCGTTGCATTGATCACGAATCGGGCGCCATCGAGCGCGGCCCGGCGATCGGTCGTCTGCTCGATGTGCAAGCCAGCAGAACATTTGGAGTTCAGAATCTGGGCCAGGTTAAAAATTCTGGCCAGCGTATCGGGGTGGCGGCCAACCAAAGTCAGGGTACATCCGCGCAATTCGCTGCTGCTGAATATGTCGCGCAGAAAACTCAGGCCAAACGACATGCTCGTTGCGCCCAGCAGGACAATTTTGACTTGATTGCTCATCTCGACTTTTTACCTTCAACCGGTACGGCCCGCAGACATGTGAATCGCTTCCGCTTCGACATTCAGTGATTTCATCGTTTGCGTGAGTTCGTCGTAAACCTCGTCATTAATGGTTACGACCCCAAAGTTTGAATTTTCTCCGTCGAAACGGCCCTCCGCCGGCTGGTCGGCATGTTCAAACCAGTGCAATCCGACGATGGCCGGTTGAGAGAGGGCGGCGGCGGCGTAACGCCGGTACGCAGCCGCGCGTTCGGCCTGCGTCCTCATCAATGGTCCCGCTCCATTTGTATTGGGCAAGCCTGAATCCGAGCCCCGGAAAGAAAATTCACCAATCAGACACGGCTTTTGCGTGCCCTTATAGGCATCGACTGTCCGACCAGGGTCGAGGTCATAGCAGTTGATGGAAATGACGTCGCAATGAGTAGCGGCAGCCTCGATGACCCCCGGCGGCGGAACGTAGGCAAACCGGCCCCCCAAGACGAGATGATTTGGATCGGCTGCTTTTATGGCGGCACAGGTTGTTTCGAAATAGCGCTGCCCGACCAACGCGGCAAATGCATCGCAGCCGGCGAAAAATTCTGCACGCACAGCGTCGGCATGATTGGCAGCATGCTCCTGGCCTGCGTCGCGTTGATAGACAGGAAGACGTGTATAGGGCGGCTCCATCCGCTCTAATGCATCCAGCGTCTGCCAAGATTGCGCCGGCGTGCGCCAAATCGCATTGAACGTTTCAAAATCCTGATAGCGCGCACGCAGCCAGGCGAGCGCCGCCGTGCGGCCAGGCATCGTCCGGTCCAACCCAAGAAATAGCGTGAGCAACTCGTCGGAGCCCCGCCAATCCGACCCCCAGCGCAATTCGTTGTCGATAAACCAGCCGAGAATCTTATCGTCATCGGCTCGCACAGCGCATATTTCGTGCGCTCGACTGCGCGCATGACGATCAAAATTAACGTCGAAAACGTCCGGAAAGGTCTGGGCGCGTTCCCATGCGAAAGACATGCCGAGATCGAGATTAGGTGTCACTGCAAGTCTGAACGATCCCGCATCTGCAACGCTTTGATCTGACCAGCAGCCAAGCGTGTTGAACCCCCAATTCGCAAGACGCGCGCTCGCAGCGGCCCGCCAGGCGGTCTCGCTACCGTATTTACGCGCGCAAGCTTCGGCGTAGGGCGCGCGCGGAGTGTCCCGAACATGATCTTGATCAAAACAGACCGTGTTCACTCCCTTCGACAGAAAGCGGCCACCGTCTGGATCGACAAGCCAGAAAATTCCGTCATTTTCAGCGACGCAGAAATATCCTTTGGAATCAAAAATGCCGGTACGCGCCCCGCCCCACCGCGTTCTTGAGATACGATCAGACATGGCCTGCAACCCTCAAAAGCCTAGACAATGTGCCGGTAAACGACATTCAAAGTGTTGATTTGCATCAAGAAAACGATTGGTTCGGGACGATAGGTTTTTAGAAACGGAGGGAATGCATCGTGACGCCCGCCAGCGGTCCAGTTCAAGGACCAGATTCTGCAGCGTTCCCGATCGAGCACCTGCCCAGCAATTTTATTTGGGGGGTTTCGACTTCAAGTTATCAGATCGAAGGAGCCGCCCAGGAAGACGGCCGGGGTCCAAGCGTATGGGACACCTACGCGCACAGCGGCGCTATCTCGAACCGTGATACCGGCGACGTGGCCTGCGACCACTATCATCGTTATCCGGAAGACATCGCCCTGCTGCGGCAGCTCGGCGTGCAGGCTTACCGCTTTTCCGTTGCCTGGCCGCGCGTGCTTCCGCAGGGCCGTGGCACGCCGAACGAACGAGGCTTGGCATTTTATGACCGTTTGATTGATGCCATTCTCGCGGCAGACATCGAGCCTTGGCTATGTCTCTACCATTGGGACTTGCCCCAGGCGCTGGATGACTTCGGAGGATGGACGACGAGAGACTCCGTCGAATGGTTTTCCGATTACGCTACGCTGGTGGCGCAGCGATACGGCGATCGGGTCAAGCGCTTCGCCACTTTCAACGAGCCCTCAATCTTTACCTTGTTCGGCCTGGGCTTCGGCAAGGGTCAACGCGCGACCGCAAGCGCCGACTCACTCCACAAGGGCATCCATCACGTGAACCTCGCGCATGGCGCAGCGGTCGACATCCTGCGCCAACGCGTCGCCGGCAGTTCGATCGGGGCCATTTACAACTACCAGCCATGCCTGCCGTCAACGCCGGCCGATGCCGAAGCGGCGAATCGCTGCGACGCTTATTGGAATAAGGCTTTTCCAGATCCGCAATGCCTGGGCCGGTATCCTGAATCGCTGCAGCGGTCGATCGACGCATTTATGCAGCCGGGCGATCTCGCTCGTATCGCGAAGCGGGTGGACTGGTTCGGCCTTAATCACTATAGCCCGGTGTTTGTGAAAGACGATTCAAGTTCATTGCTTAAGTTCGGATTCGGCGAGAAGCCGGCGGAGCTTCCCATAACTCCGAATGGCTGGCCGATTTCGCCGAAAGCATTTGAACAAACGCTCTTGATGGTCTCCAGGCGATATTCGCTGCCGATCTATGTGCTTGAAAACGGCTTTGGCGGGAATGATGCACCGGACCCGGACGGCAAAGTTCGCGACGCCGAGCGGATTGGGTTTCTGCACGCATACATCGGTGCCATGAACGCCGCGGTGGCAAACGGCGCGGATGTCCGCGGCTATTTTGTCTGGTCGTTGCTCGACAACTTCGAATGGGATGCGGGCTACAGCGTGCGCTTTGGCCTGACATATATCGACTACACAAATCAGCGCCGGGTGCCGAAGTCATCGTTTGCATGGTACCGCGACCTGATCAAGGCAGCGCGCGCGCACGATAAACAGTCATACGCAGGCAAAGGGCGATAAATCGGAACGCCGATGCCACAGATCGTCACGCTCACGCCCAATCCAGCGATCGATCTGTCGACCGCGATTGAACGAGTCGTTCCCTCCCTGAAACTGCGCTGTGCTCAGCCGCGGCGCGACCCGGGAGGCGGCGGCGTCAATGTGGCGCGCGTGGTCAAGCGATTCGGCGGCGACACCGAAGCCATTCTTCCCGTGGGGGGCCTTACAGGCGAACTCTTGCGGCGGCTTCTCGAAAAAGAAGACGTTTCGAGCTGCCTGATTAAGGCGGAAGCCGAGACCCGGGAGGACTTTTCGGTGACCGAGCGCGGTACGGGTTCTCAATACCGGTTTGTGTTGCCCGGCGAGCCGCTGCGCGAATCCGAGTGGCGCGAATGCCTTGAGGCTCTCGCTGCCAGCAAGCCGGACTTTGTTGTAGGAAGCGGCAGCCTGCCGCCCGGCGTGCCTGATGATTTCTATGCGCAAGCTGCCGCCATCGCGCACAAATTGGGTGCCAAGTTTTTCCTGGACACGTCGGGTACACCGCTTGCCACCGCGATTGAGCACGGCGTCGACATGATCAAGCCAAACTTGCGGGAAATGCGGGATTTGGCCGGACGATCGCTGTCTTCGGAGACCGACTGGATAGCGGCCGCTCGCGGATACATCGAGTCCGGAAAGGTCGGGACAGTTGCGTTGTCTCTCGGTCACCTGGGCGCAATGCTGATTACCCGAGATCGCGCGCTGCGCGCCCTCCCCCCGCCCATCAAGCCGATCAGCACTGTCGGGGCTGGCGATAGTTTTTTCGGTGCGATCGTCTACAGCCTGGCCAAAGGGGACGCCCTGACCGACGCATTCCGGCTTGGCGTGGCTGCCGGTTCGGCGGCGCTTATTCAGGAGGGAACCGGACTTTGCTTACCCGCTGACGCCTACCGTTTGACGAGTCAGGTCACCGTCACGCCCTTTTGAGTCAGGATATTTTTTCGCCGCGCTCTTTTGCCTCAAGTTCGTCAAGTGCAAGCAACAAGGTTGCGACGCGGTGGGCGGACGAGCGCCAGTCGGCCAGGCGCTGGTAATTGTCGACAAACCAGTTGAAAGCTCCCTGAACGACAACAAAGGCCGCCGCCGCCTGAGTCAATTCGCCGAGTGACATCGCGCCGCTGAGATATTTCGGGGCGCACAACATCCAGGCCACCACCGGTGCAAACAGAAAATTTCCGTGCGACACAAGGGTCGTACGAACGAGCTGCCAGCAGAATTCGCGCCACCAAAGCAGGACCGCCTGCAGCTTGAGCTGCAATGTTTCGCGCCGGTCGACCTGGTGCCTGTTTTGTGCTGCAGGTTCCTGACGGAACGTGTCGGCAGCAGCGCGGAATTCTGCCTCGGCCTGGTTGCTGCGTTCGATGACGCTGGTGAGGTGGTGGCCAAAAAAGATCATGAGAGACGTGACCATTCCGGAGTAAAGGATCACGCCGAACACCAGGTAACCGGGAATCGTCACGGGTCGGCCGAAGACGGTGACATCGATGCTGCCGCCGATCGTCCATAGCACGCCAAAGAAGGTGAGCGCGGTGAGAATCGATGAAAGAAAGGCAAGCGACAAATCGACCGGCGCGTCGGTCGCAATCCGCACATCGACCGAGATCCGGTATTCCGGATTTTCCGAGCCTCTGGCGAGATGGTTGAGGTGACGAAAGCGGTCCTTTTCCATCCACTTCTCGATCACGTGGCGCGTCAGCGCTTCGCGCCAGCTGCGCTGGGCGGTCATGCGGCCCCACACTGACGCCGCCGCCAGCAAAATGCTCCCCACGGCAAGTGGAACAAACAATTGCGCCTGCAACCAAACCGTAGCGGCATCTTTCCGCTCAAGGGCGTCGAAGAAGTGCCGGTTCCACAAATTGAGGGCGACTTGCACCAGCAACTGGAGCAGCACGACCGCGATCAAAAACATGGCGAGCATCGCGCTTTGGCCGATCTGCACTCGCCAAAAGACGGAGGCAGCCTGCCAGAACCGCGTCAGGAGCTGCCTCTCGTCGAGAATGAGAGAAATCTCGTGAAAAGGTCGCATGTCCTGTCTACTGCTGAGTGAATACTAGGTGGACATCTGCGCCGTACAAGTGCTGTCCGTTATGGAACGACCATAACAGCGCATGGCGCAAAACTTGCGAGTTTTTGCGAGACGCTGCCGAGGAACAAGGCGGACAACCGGCTTTGGCCGCGCCGGCCGACAACCAGCATGTCGGCCTTCAATTGCCGCACCGCGTCGATGATCGCGTCCCCGGGATCGCCCCAGCCTGTTTTCAACGTTACCGAGCGAACGCCCTGGCGCTGGGCCCGCCTTCGCGCCTGCTCTAAAATCTTGTCGGCAGCCGACTGCATCGTGTCGCTGAGGTCACCCGCCTCATCGGCCAACTCCCTCAGTTCGGCTCCCGTCACGCTTCCGCCGATCGTCAGGAGAACGAGATCGGCGCCGGTGCACTTTGCCAGGACTGCGCCGGCATCGATGGCGCGGTTCGCCGTAGTGGAGCCGTCGGTGGCGACAATAATACGGTGCATTGAGTCGGCCCTGCGTGCCATAGCCGCCAAAGAAGGCCGGGTTATCTCGCATCGTCAAGTAGTACTATGCTCGCATAACGTTGCCGGCCCGACGCAACGGGAATACATGTTATTCGGCCGTCGATATTGCGGTGCGATGTGACCTTTCACCTGTTGACCTTAAACCTGTGGAATATCAGCGAGCCTCTTAAGCCGCGGTATCAGGCGCTCGCAGCGGGACTCAAAAAGCTGCGTCCCGAGATTGTCTGCCTGCAGGAAGTCGATCGCGATCCGAAATCGGGCCGCAGTCAGGCCGAGCTTGTTGCCGACATGTGCCGCCTTAATCATCACGTGGGGGAAGACGGCCTCTCGATCATCAGTTCACAGCCGGCCGTCCGCTCGGTGATCGAGCCATTGCCGCAAATGCCGGATGATCCGCCAAGGCGCATTCTGTTGGCGGAATTTGTGGTGGGAGCCCGACGTCTGCTGGTCGCCAATACGCACCTGGCCTATCGGCCAAAGATGGTCGAAGGGCGAAGGAAGCAGGCGCAGGCAGCTCTGACGGCGATCAGGCGGCACTCCCCGGAGCCGGGAGATTGTCCAAAAGTGCTCTGCGGAGATTTCAATGATGTCGCGGACTCTCCCGCCATTCGTCTCGTTCTGAACGACGAACTCGGATTCCGCGACGCCTTTCGCGAATGTCATCCGCGTAGTCGTGGGTATACCTATTCGCCACCGCAGAATCCTTACGTCGATCCCTGTTGGACCGAAGTTCAGCGCATCGACTATATTTTTTTGACACAGGGCCTTAAGGCCAAAAATTGTTCGGTGGTTTTTGACAACAGCCGTGGACTCGACTTCGTGTCGGATCATTTCGGGGTGCTCTGCACCATTCAGTTCTCCGGTCGTCGTGCCAGAGACGATTGAATTCAAACTCGTCCACGGAATGACCGACGAGCGCCTTTACGTCGCCTGACGGCAGCCTGTGCCGCCCCGACGTTCTTCATCTGGGCCCGGCGCATGGCCGGCGTGGGCTTTTCAACGCAAATGGACGTTTGATCTGGGTCAACATGGCGCAGGCCGTTTGGTCATATCCTGGCACTTATTGGAGGCTTGCCATGAAAGCCAAAGATGTAATGACCAGCACCGTCATCTCGGTGCAGCCGAATGCCACGATCCTTCAGGCAGCGCGGCAAATGCTTCAGCATCACATCAGCGGTCTGCCGGTGATCGACCAGGGCGGAGAGATTGTCGGCGTTCTGTCCGAAGGTGATTTCCTCCGCCGCCGGGAAACCGCTACCGAGCACAGACATTCGCGCTGGCTCGAATTCCTCATGGGTCCCGGCAGGCTTGCTGTCGAGTACTCCCATTCGCATGGCAGCAAAGTTGCCGAGGTCATGACGACGGACGTTCATACCGTCACCGAAGACACGAGCCTTGAAGACATCGTCGAATTGATGGAGCGCCGCCGCATCAAGCGCGTGCCCGTCATGCGCGGGAAGAAGGTCGTGGGAATGGTAACGCGCTCCAATCTCATGCATGCGATGGTCAGCCTTGCGCGCGCTGAACCAAGATCGGCAAAGGACGATGCGAGCATCCGCGAAGCGCTGCGGGCAGAAATGCAAAAAGAGAGCTGGGCACCCGTTGCGATGGTCAATACCGTTGTTCGCGACGGAGTCGTAGAGCTGTGGGGCGTAATCATCGACGACCGCCAACGCGACGCGTTGAAAGTTGCCGCGGAAAACATCCCCGGTGTCAAGGCCGTGAAAGATCACCTGGTCTGGATTGAACCGACATCCGGCATGGTCATCGAGCCGAGGGGTGAAGCAGCGGCAACTTGATGGCGTCGGGGCTGACGCTCTCCGCAAGTGTTCTGCATTTTGAATCAAGCGGTCCGATTTCATTGGTCCCAATGGCCTATTTGCGTTGATCTCCCAGGTGCCCCGACTAAAATCTATAAGTCGTAGGCGCAACTGGTGCGCCTCTATACGGATGGCGAGCAATGAGCGATCCAACACTGACCCGCGGCGTGTCGCCGGCAAGCCTGATCGCAAGCGGTCCTTGGACCGCCGCGCAATCGGTCTCGCTTGAGCGCCTCGCGGCAGCTCTTCCAGCAATCGATGCACAGAAAAAAAATGTGGTCATCGATCTTTCCGGTGTCGAACATCTCGACACGCTTGGCGCCTGGTTGCTGGAACGAGTCGTCCGGCGCTACCAGCTCCAGCACCTGAAACCGACTTTGGTCGGAGTGCCGGAGCGGTTTCGCGGTCTTCTTGAAAAGATACATGACGTCAATCGACGTCCTCCCGTTCCGCAACCCGAACGAAACAGGTTGGCGGTCGGGCTCGAGCGCATCGGCCGCGCCACCGCTGGTGTCTACACGGATTTCGGCTACTTCCTCGCGATGCTCGGCGCTATTGGCGCATCTTTGGGCGGCGCGGTGTTACGGCCTCGCTCGCTGCGCGCGACCTCTACCGTATATCACCTGTATCGCGTTGGCTGGCAGGCCGTTCCAATCGTCGTGCTGATCACGTTTCTGATCGGAGGCATCATTGCCCAGCAGGGAATTTTCCACTTCCGGAAATTTGGAGCGGATGCCTACGTCGTCGACATGGTCGGCATCCTCGTCTTGCGCGAAATCGGCGTGCTCATCGTATCGATCATGGTCGCCGGCCGGTCCGGCAGCGCCTACACGGCCGAGCTCGGCTCCATGAAAATGCGGGAAGAAATCGATGCCCTGCGCACCATGGGCCGCGATCCGGTCAACATATTGGTGCTCCCGAGAGTGATTGCCTTGGTGTGCGCCCTGCCGATCCTGACCTTTCTGGGGTCGATGGCAGCGCTCTATGGAGGCGGGCTGGTCGCGTGGTTTTACGGCGGCATGAGCCCCGACATCTTTATTGCCCGCCTTCGTGAGGCGGTATCGGTAACTCACTTTGAAGTTGGTATCATCAAGGCGCCATTCATGGCGCTCGTCATCGGCACGGTCGCATGCAGCGAGGGG
>Ga0247793_1000060_pt1 | contig 19373 bp, 19 predicted proteins | sample UWRJS223509R6_FD_180939 | JGI IMG/M metagenome (GOLD analysis project Ga0247793, IMG submission 180939) | Soil microbial communities from Arlington Agricultural Research Station in Wisconsin, United States - UWRJ-S223-509R-6 | ecosystem: Environmental > Terrestrial > Soil > Agricultural land...
CAGCCAGACCTGAGCGATGAACACAGCGAGCAAGCCGAACACGACGGCAAACCCGATCATTACGATGGTACTGGCACGCACGGCGGTAAGCCCCGTTTGACGCGACCGAACTCTTCCCCGGTCTATTCGGCGGAACATTACGGGCGAGGCAGTATTGAATTACTAATATCGCTGTCGCAATTGTGCCTATGCTGAAGAGCGCATGAACTCGTAGCGTTTAAATGTGGTATCTGAAATTGGCTCAACTTTAGAGTAACCTTGCGCGGCATTAACAATACTGGTTGGTAACCTATCGCCTCCGGTAAGAATCGATTCAGCGTGATGCGTGCCGCGGCACTCAAAAAGTGCCCGTCACTAAAGGGCTACAGCCCGCGCGTCCCACACCGCGACGTCCATCCGGAGGACGATCAAGACTAAGGCACGGTTACCGAATTACAGTCGCGCGCCGTTGCCCGTGCAGCGACGTTGCGGCAACATGCGCGGCCACCGCAACCGACTAGTGCCGCGGTGCGGCGGTTTTTTTCCGGGAGATTCACTGACGATGTCGAAACCTCGCATTAGCTATGTCGATCCTTCCACGATCACCGATCCTGCCATGATCGCCGAATTCGAACGCTGCGCGCGCGAGGGAACGCCGCGCCCGGAAAGTCAGGCCATTCGCGCGCATGTACCGGCGACATTCTGGTCGTTCGCCAATACCTGGCGCGACGTGTTCAAGAACGGCGTCGTCGACCACAAAATAAAGGAGCTGTGCCGCATCTACGTTTCGCGCTCGGTGCTGTGCGAATTTTGCGGAAACCAGCGTTCGATCAAGGCGGCAAAATCGGGCCTCAAGGAAGATGATTATTCCGACCTGATCAACTTTGAATCTTCAACGCGATATGACGAGCGCCAGAAGGCCGCGTTGGCTTACGCCGAAGCGATCACCTGGGATCTCCCTGCCGGCGACGAATTGTGGGACCGCCTGCATAAGCACTTCAGCGAGCCGGAACTGGTCGAGATCGGCTATTTCGTCGCCATCACGATGGGTCAACAGCGCTGGCTACGCACACTAAACATCGAGCATCATCAGATCATGGCAGGAACAGACGCATCGATGGCGCCCGGTTTCGAGAGTTTCGATGCACTGAAACGTTCAAAACAGGCCGAAGACTACTGGGCAAAGGTCAATTCAAAACCCGCAGGACAGGCAGCAGAGTGACAAGTCAAGCAACGGCGGTTTCCGCTATTCGTAACGCCCCTGCGTCGCAGGTCGCCAAGAACCAGCCACGCATTCGCGTTCGTGGACTGGGCAAGCATTACGGCGCGCTCGAAGTTTTCCGCAATATCGACTTTGACGTCGGCGAGCGCGAGATCGTTGCGATCGTCGGTCCGTCAGGTTGCGGCAAGACCACGCTGCTTCGTTGCGTCGACGGCCTGCTGCCGCACGACACCGGTGAGATTTGGGTCGGACAGCAACGTGTCACCGAGCCGATCGCCGGTGTCGCCATGGTCTTTCAGCATTTCGGACTATTCCCCTGGAAGACCGTATTTGAGAACGTCGCTTATGGCCTGCGCATGGCCGGCGCGCCGAAGGGGGAGATCGAACGCAAGGTACCAGAATTCATCAAGCTGGTCGGGCTAGGCGGCTTCGAAAATGCATTCCCGTACCAGATGTCCGGCGGCATGCAGCAGCGTTGCGGACTCGCCCGCGCGCTTGCGGTCGAGCCCAATGTTTTGCTGATGGACGAGCCTTTCGCCGCCGTTGACGCGCAGACCCGGGAAATTCTCCAGTTTGAACTGTTGCGCATTTGGGACCAGCGCCCGACCGCGATGATCTTCGTCACACACTCGATCGAAGAGGCGGTGCTACTTGGCCATCGTGTGATCGTCCTCAAAGGACGCCCCTCGAGCATCCATGAAACGATCACCATCGACCTCCCCACCCCGCGCACACGCGAAACGCTGCGTGAGCCGCGCTTCGCGGAGCTGCGCGAAAGGGTATGGAACACGTTGATGCGCGAAGCCCGCGAAGCCGAATTCCAACTCGAACGATGAACAAGAAAATGAAAGCTTGAAGGGAGGATTCCATGATCCGCAGATCAACCGCATTGATAGCCGGCGCCATGCTCCTGGGCGCGATGTTGACGTGCGCCGGACCCGCCGCCGCGCAAGGCAAGAAGCTCGTGATCGCTTTGCCAGGAATTCCGCCGATCTTTTCAGTGACAATTGCCTATGTCGCCGAAAAGCAGGGCTTTTTCAAAAAGCATGGGGCCGACGTTGAAATCCGGCCATTTGACAACGGCACCGCCGCAGCGCGCGCAGTCGTCGCCGGCGACATCGATATGGCCTGGTCGCCGACACCCCCGGTCATCAATCAGATCTCCAACGCCGACGTCCCACTTGTTGCTCTTTACGGAATGCCCAATCCGGATTGGGTCATCGGCGCCAGCGAGACCGGCAAGACCTGCAAGGACATGGCCGGCCAGGACGTCGGCGTCGACTCGATCAATGGCGCTCGTTCCGTTGCCCTTCGCTCCATGCTCACCGCCGGCTGTCCTGGCATGAAGATCGAGGATGTGAAACAGGTTGCGCTCGGCTCGGGCCCCGGACCGGCACTCATTGCCGGCCGCCTGCACTATGCCGTGCTGCACCTCGACGACCTCGCCGAGATCGAGGCGCAGGGCAAGAAGCTCAATATCCTGCTGGCCATGAAGAATACTAATCCCACCAGCCATTACCTCATGCTGGTGGCGCGCAAGGACAACCTGAAGGGCAATCGCGATGCTTTCGTACGTGCGGTCGCCGGCATGATTGAATCCGCGCGTTTCATGCAGGATCCGAAAAACGCCGATGCGGTCGCCGAGGTCGCCACGAACACCGGCCACAGCAAGGAAGTGAATAAAAAGGCGTTGAAAGACTTTCTCGATATCGCGTTTTGGGCGGTCAAGGACGACGGTCTTCCGCGCAACAAGCTCGAAGCCACCGCCAGCCTGATGAAAAAGATCGGCGCCATCAAGCCGGACAAGGAGCCGGTGACGTTCGAGAATCTCGTTGATCCGAGCGTCTGGAAAGACGCCAACGCGATGGTGAGGTAAGCGACTTCACCTTAGCGTCGCGGCGAAGCTTGCAGACTTCATTGGTCCCTCGTGGAAGCGAGGGACCTGCAGTTTCGGCGCCCAAGAAGCCGCTCTTCCGGAGATCGTCCGCATTGCAGGCGACTGCGACAGAGAAGTAAGTGACAGACGTGCAACAAGCCATCCGCCGCTACGTCCCGTTCTGGATCAGCCTGCTTGTCGGCATCGCGCTTTGGGAGGCCGCCGGTCGTAGCACCAGCGCAGCCTTCATGGTGCCGTTCAGCGAGACTCTTCGCAGACTGTGGCAGTTGATCGTCGCCGGCGATTTCTTCAAACAGCTGGCTGATTCAGCGACCCTGTTTTTCACCGGCTTTTTTATTGCGCTGGTGGTCGGCACGCCGCTCGGCATGCTGCTTGCGCGCGTGCGCGCACTGCGCATCGGCATCGAGCCCTACATCATGATCATCTACGCAACGCCGTTGGTTGCGTTGATTCCGTTCATCTTGTCGATGATGGGCTTCGGCTTTGCACCCAAGGTGCTCGTGGTCTTCCTGTTCGCAGTATTTCCCGTGCTCTACAACACGGTCGAAGGCGCCCGCAGCATCAAACCGGAATTGATCGAGGTCGCAAAGTCATTCCGCTCCAGCGAGTGGGCGCTGTGGCGCGAGGTGATGCTTCCCTACACGCTGCCCTACACCATGACCGGTGTCCGCCAGGCGATCGGCCGCGCACTGGTCGGAATGGTCGCCGCCGAATTCTTCCTGAGCTCGACGGGACTCGGCCAGCTGATCATGGGTGCCTCGCAAAATTTCGACACCGCCGGCGTGTTTGCTTCGATTTTGGTCATCGGCCTGGTCGGCGTCGGATTGATGCGGCTCGGCCTCGTAATCGAGCACCATTTCGCGCGTTGGAGAAATTAGTGGCCGAATCCACAGTTAACGTCTCCATTCCGCTCGTCAGTGCGCCAAAAAGGTCGCCACTGACCGAGCGATTGCGTACGACGTTCCTGCCGCGCTTACTCACAGGCATTGTACTTCTGCTGGTGTGGGAATTTGTCGTGCGCGCGCTGGCGCCGGCCTATGTCGCAAAGCCGAGCACGGTGGTGATGGCGATTCCGCGAGTCATTATCGATCCGGCATTTCTGAAAGCCACCGGTGCGACGCTGACCGCTGTGGCGGAAGGCCTTGCGATCGCGCTTGTCTTCGGGACGATCATTGGCCTGCTCATCGGTCGTAGCACGGCCTTCGACCGCGCAATTCGCCATTACGTGAACGGCTTCTACGCGATGCCGATGATTGTCGTGCTACCGTTGTTCTCGTTGTGGTTCGGCTATTCCAGCGCAACTCGCATCGCGACCATCATCTTTGCCGCGATCTTCTCGATCATCGTCAATGTTGCGGATGGTGCCCGCTCGGTGCCACGCGAATACATTGAGGTCGCGCGTTCGTTTCGCTCAAACAGATCGAGCATGCTGATTGGGATCGTGCTCCCGTCCTCTATGCCCTATCTGCTCGCCGGCTTCCGGCTGGCCGCTGGGCGTGCCTTGATCGGCGCGGTGGTGGCCGAGTTCTTTATCTCGATCGGCGGGCTTGGGTATTACATCCTCTACAATTCGCGTTCGTACCATCACAACGAGGCCTTCGTCGGCGTCTTGCTGCTTGCCGCCTTCGGCGTCGGTTTCGAGTTGCTCGTGAACTGGAGCACGCGTCACTTTATGCCGTGGTACCGTCGGGACGAAAAAGCCAGCTAGCCCTCAAGAACAAGGACTGTAAGACGCATGTCGTCCGATCCCCGGCTCAAGGCTGCCGTTGCCCATTGGGGCCCGCGTTTCGTCGCCAACGGCGTCGTGCTCACCGACTTCGAGGAGGTCACGAGTTCAATCGCATCCTACGACGAGTGGTGCGGTGCCTGGTCGAAACGCGCCGCGCACCACGAGCAGCTCGGCCGCGAGGCGCTCGCGAAAAAACGACTGCTGACCGCCGGCGAATGCCTGCAGCGCGCCGGCGTCTACTATCACTTTGCGTCTTTCCTGTTCGTGCACGACCCGGCGCAGATGAAGGCCGCGCACAAGAAGCAGATCGAGTGCCGGCAGGCCGCACTTCCCTATCTCCGGCCACCCGGCGAACGTGTCGAAATCCCCTATCAGAGCAAAACGCTCGCCGGCATCCTGCGCAAGCCTGCAGGCGTCGATAAGCCCCCCGTCCTCGTGATGGCGGTCGGGCTCGATTCCACCAAGGAAGAAGGCGACGCTTACGAGACACCGTTTCTCGCGCGCGGGGTTGCGACATTGATCTTCGAAGGCCCCGGACAGGGCGAAGCCCAATACGATTTTGCGATTCGTGGCGACTACGAGGTGCCGGTGAAGGCCGTGCTCGACTTCGTCGAAAAGCGTGGTGATCTCGATGCCAAGCGCATCGGCATGTGGGGCGTGAGCCTCGGCGGTTACTACGCACCACGCGCGGCAGCCTTCGACAAGCGCATCAAGGCCTGCATCGCGCTGGGTGGACCGTTCAACTGGGGCGCGGCCTGGGATGGCCTACCAGAGCTTACGCGCGAAGCATTTCGCGTGCGCAGCCATTGCAAGACGCAGGACGAAGCTCGCAAGAACGCTGCAACGCTTTCGCTGGAAGGCGTCGCGCAAAACATCACCTGCCCGCTTTTCATCGTGAACGGTCGTCTCGATCGCATCGTGCCGGCGAAGGATGCCGAGCGTCTGGCGCGTGAGGCAAAGGGACCGGTTGAACTGATGATGATAGAGGACGGCAATCACATTGCGACGAACCGCGCCTACCGCTGGCGATCACAAAGCGCAGACTGGATGTTAGAGCAGATCAAATAGTCTGGAAGCCGCGCGGCAATAAGTGCATCCGTTCGATGCCGGTGGCGGTGATCAAAACCATTTCGCCGGTCTGCACCCCGGCCTTGCCATCGCGCGTTACTACGTTGGGTTGGATCACGACCGTTTGCCCGGCACGGAACGGATCGTCCGACACCGGCCCCGCCGGACGGCTTTTGGTGCCGAGAATTGGCGGCAAATAGCCCCCTCCATATCCGTGCAGGAGATCGTCGATGATTGTGAAGCCGGCATCTTCGATGACGCCGGAAGCTTCGATGACCTGCGCCGGAGCAGTGCCCGCCTTGAGCACCGAGGCAATCGCATCGAAGGCGGCATCCGCCACCGCATGCAGATCACGGTAGAGCTTGTTCGGTTCGCCGAGCGCGAAACTGCGCAGAACCTGGCCCGGATGATCCCAGAATGCCGCGGTAATCTCAGCAACCACGATATCACCTGATTGGACTTGCCGCATGCGTGGAAACTGGCGTGGCACGCCCAGATCGGGCGCTTGCATCGACGTGACACCTATATAGTGGATGCCATTAGCTGCACCGTACGAAATGTACGCGCGCTCCACGAGATCGCCGAGCTCCCTTTCATTCAGGCCTGGCTTTAGCCCCTCACGCAGCGCGGCCATGCCGAGATCGCTGAAGTGTGCGCCGATTCGCAGCCAATCGAGCTCCTCAGGCGATTTCACCTGCCGCAGTCGGACGTAGTCACGGTTGAGGCTTTTGAGCTTTCCAAATTTTGCCGACAACGCCGCATGCTGTTCGACCGTCACCGGCCCAAGGATTGCGACGCGGTCTGAGCGCGCACCGCGCCGTTCGAGTGTCTTTATTGCCGCCGCAATTGACGACTCGCCACCCCAGGCCACATCGGCCTTGTCGGCAAGGATACTGGCCTGGGGCGCGTGATTGACGTATTGCACGAAGAGCGCGTCGCGCTCGCGCGGCGTTAGCACGCCGACGGCTTCGGCCGTCACCGGCCATTGCGTCAGCCATTGGACGGCCGAACCAAAACGATTGGCGCCGCAAAAGACCAGATGGTCGCATTCGGCCTGCGTCAGCAGCGCTTGAATCGCCGCGCGACGCCGCGTCATCTCCTGTTCGGAGAAACGTGGGTATTCGGCTTCGACGATGCGCGCGAGCTGTTGAGGAAGCGTCACGTCGCCTTCTTGGGCAGTGCAACGATCATGTCAAGCTCGACGCGTGCGCCCGGCGATGACAGCTGGTTGATGCAGACCGTCGTGCTGGCCGGCCGCCAGTCGCCGAAATACTTGCCCATGGTGCGATGCATGGCATCGGCGTCACGGAAATCTGTCAGATACTTCGTAATCTTCACGACGTCGCGCCAGCTGGCGCCGACATGGTCGAGGATGGACTTGATCGCGGCCATCGCACGCTCGGTCTGCTCCTCAATCGCATGTGGTTGCACGTGCTCTTCATCGACGTGCGGATGTTTGTGATAGAGCGGCGACGACGTCGCCCCCGAAACGAACATCAGATCACATGCACCGACGATGTGGATGGCCGGCGCATACGGCATCGTATGTGCCTCTTCGGGCTTTGGATGCACGGGCTCAAGCCGAAACGTCTTCTCGGGTCTTGTCATGACGGTCATACGCGTCCTCCGGTCGGCTAGTACGGACAGCCAGTTTGGGACTGAAATTGCTTCGCGCGCAACACCCTGAGTTGATCGGTACGCGGGAAACGCTAACGTGCGCCGCGAGCGCCAATGGAGAGCCCGAATGCCCTCAACGATCCTCGATTCCGCGGTATTCCGCGACATCTTCACGACAGAAGCGATGCGGAATGTCTTCTCGGATGAGAACCGGGTGCAGAAGTATCTCGACTTCGAGGCCGCGCTTGCGCGCGCGCAAGCCAAGCTTGGCATCATTCCGAAGGAAGCGGCCGCTGAAATCGTGCGCCACTGCTCGGCCGATAAGATCGACATGGCGAAACTGAAGGAGGCGACCGAAAAGATAGGCTATCCGGTTCTGCCTGTCGTCCAGCAGCTGGTGAAGCTCTGCAAGGATGGGCTCGGGGAATGGTCGCATTGGGGCGCCACCACCCAAGACATCACCGATACCGCAACGATCATGCAAATTCGCGAGGCCCTCGCGATCATCGAGAAGGATATCGAGGGAATTTGCGATGGCCTCGCCGCGCTTGCGAAAAAGTATCGCGACACGCCCATGGCCGGGCGAAGCAATCTGCAGCAGGCCGTGCCGATCACCTTCGGATACAAGATGGCGACGATGCTGGCCGCATTCGAACGCCACAAACAACGCCTGAAGGAAATGAAGCCGCGCGTGCTCGTCGGTGAGTTCGGCGGCGCCGCCGGAACGCTGTCCTCACTCGGCAAGGATGGCCTGAAAGTGCAGGACGAGCTGATGAAGGAGCTCAAGCTCGGCCAGCCGGAAATTTCCTGGCACACGGTGCGCGACCGCATCGCAGAGGCCGGATGTTTCCTTGGGCTGGTCACCGGAAGCTGCGGCAAGATCGCATTCGATGTGAAGCTTCTCATGCAGACAGAAGTCGAAGAAGTATTCGAGCCGTTTCACGCCGGCCGTGGCTCGTCATCGACGATGCCCCAAAAGCGCAACCCGATTTCGTCGGTCTACATCACCGCGCAGACTGCAATGGTGCGCCAGCTCGTTGCGGCCCTCCTCGAGGCCCAAGTCGAAGACCACGAGCGGGCGACAGGACCTTGGGAAATCGAATGGATCGCGCTACCGGAAATTTTCATGCTGTCGGCAGGCGCGCTGGCGCAGACGCGCTTCCTTGTCGAGGGTCTTCAGGTCAACGAGAAGAAGATGCGCGAAAATCTCGACATAACCAAAGGATTGATCATGTCAGAAGCGGTGATGATGGGCCTGGGCGCGGACCTCGGCCGCAACAAGGCGCACGACCTTGTCTATGACATCTGCCGCGACGTGGTGAAGACTGGGCGACCCCTGATCGATCTGCTCGCGGAGAACAAGGAAATTGCCAAGCACGCCGACCGAAAGAAGCTGGAAAAACTGGTCGATCCGGCGAACTATCTCGGAGTCGCCGGGGAGATGGTCGACCGCGTGTTGAAGATGCGCAAGTAGACTATCCGGATTTCGGCATCGTCTTCCAGATCGCCAGCGCAACCAGGAGTGTCATCGCGCCGATCAGCAAAAATAGAGCGGGGACGGTTGTTCCGAATTTCTGCATGACCGCCACGAGGATTGTCACGCCGGTCATGAACGCCGCGTTGAGCACATTGACCGCAGCGATGGTTCGCGCCCGGTGGTCAACGCCGCTCCAGGCTTGCACCGCGGAAAAAGCCGGCACGATGAAAAGGCCGCCCGCAACTGCGAGCCCGCACAGATCTGCGGCCGCGCGAACGCCAAGCGCCGACGTGAAGACCGCGGCTGGCCCTTGTAGCGACGCAATCGGCGCGGCGCCGAGTGTCGCAGCACCGAGATCAATTGCGAAGATGCCGATCAGCACGGCGCCAACGAGCGTCGTTCTGAGTACGATCCGGCCACGCGCGATTGCCGCCGCAAGACCGGAACCGGCGCCAACCGCAACCGTGAATATCGCAAGATAGGCTATGACTGTGTCTTCGTTCCCACCGATAAGCGTCTTGATCAGCGGCGGCAGCAGCGACAGCACGACGATGCCGACAAGCCAGAACCAGCTCGTCACCATCGCGCCCCACCACAGCCGCGGGTCGGCACGCAAATAACGGATCATTGCGGCCGTGGAAGTGACGATATTCGTCGAGATCCTCAAATTCGGTGCGCCCTCGCCGGTCGCCGGAATCAATCGCGCCGACAGCCAGCACGCGATCGCAAAGCCCATGACCAATGCCGCAAAGAGGGCGTGACTCCTTTCGCCGTGCGCGGCGAGACCACCAGTGATGGTTCCTAAGAGAATGGCAACAAAGGTGGCGCCTTCCACCAGCGCGTTGCCGGCAGGCAATTGCTCGCGCAGCAAATGGTCCGGAAGGATCCCGTATTTGATGGGACCGAACAGGGCCGCGAGGATACCGAAGCCGAGCAATGCTACATACAGCAGAGGGAGCGAAGCCTGCACATATCCCCACGCCGCCAGCGCGGCGACAAAGATTTCAATGAATTTCAGGCGCTGGGCGACCAACGCCTTGTCGTAACGGTCAGCCAATTCACCGCCGAGCGCCGAAAGGAAAAAGTACGGCGCAATGAATATCGCGCTAGCGAACGTGATCAGGACTTCGGCATCGCGCGCGTTCAGACGGAACAAAACGACAAAGACCAGGGCGGTCTTTAGAAAATTGTCGTTGAAAGCCGCAAAAAATTGGCACCAGAACAGAGGCGCGAAACGCCTCGACAGCATTATCGGCGGCGGCATGCCCGCATTATTGCAAAGTTCCAGAATGCTTGCTCAGGCAAAAAAACAGGCGGCCCTCCGGCCGCCTGAGCCTTTTCCCACTGATCCGTGTTCAAGGCCGAGCGTTCTCCTCATAGGAATCGACAACCATCGCCCCCAAGGCGAGGCCGAGGGAGATGCTGATGACGACGCAAAACAGCGTGAGCCACATGGCGTACCTCCTAGAGCCTGGTTGCAAACGTTGGAAGTCTGGCGACACCAACGCGCCAGAACGGTCCGCGTTCCCAACTTTTTTGGAGGCCATATTTGCCGGCAAAACGCGCGGAATCGACTTCTTTACGACCCAAAGCGGATCGATGAACTCAGGTCGGCCAATAGAAGACGCAAATCGAGCTCGCGGAATTCTAGATAAATGCGACGTAACCAGCGCTGCAACTCGATATGCGCATCAAGCGGTACATCCGTCGCGCTGCCCATATTCGAATTTGCGAATGAGAACGGCGGGCTATCGATCAGCTTGCGCAGGCCCGGAGCCAGCGCCGGCAATTTGACTGTCAGCGCACCGCTGCCGGAGATCGGATACTTGTCGCGATATTGCGCTGATCCGAGCATCTCGTTGTGAAGCGGCACCAGCATCGCACGCGGAAACCGATCGCGCAGATTGCGGTACGCTGTAACAGACGTCTGGTCCGGCGTCACCATAAACAGGATCGCGACTGCAATCGACCGTTGCCGGGCTTCCTCGATGAAGTCGATCTGCTGGGCCAGGGTGAAAAAAGATTCGTATGATTCATGCCCGAGATCGATGATCTTGGTCGTGTCATCGTCGGTCACCAGCCTATCGAACAGAGCCATCTGTCCGTTCACATCGCGAACGGAAGCTGCAACCGTCTGCTGGGGCAAAAATTGCGTGAGCGTCCGTTCGCCTGAATTGAGGTCGAACGAGACAACCTTTCGGTTCTCACCTTGGTGGAAGTCGGTCAGCAGCCGCGCGACCAACGTCTTCCCTACGCGGGGTCGCGGCGATGCGACAATGGTGATGGAGCTGCGAAATGACATCACCTGACCGGACGCCGCGCGCTGACCTGGCGCGACTTTGATCGATGTTAGCCGGCGACTTGACGGACGTTGCTTTCCATCTTCGGCGAGACAAGATCGACCAGCTTCACCTTGTCGAATTCACCCCAGACGTTACCGAGCCAATGACGCACGTAACCCCGAAGAACGAATGAATAGTTTGCTGCTTCGCCTTTCGGTCCCTTATTGCCGACAAATGAAACGAAAGGCACGCTCGCCACTTCCACCTGCTCGTAGGCCATTTCGTTGAGCTTCGGAATCGTGATCTCTTCGGCGCCCTTGATCTTCTTGAAGTACGAATTGTAGGTGGCCGGATCCCATTCGAAGAACGTCGTGTTGTTCACGAAATTCTTGACCAAGAAATAATTTGCATCGCCGACGACGCGCGCCGTCTCGGCGATCTCCTCCAGTGAGGCAATCGACGGACCGAGGATGTGAAACACCGCGAAGGTAATCTGCCCTTTCTTCGCGGATTCCAGGAAACCGATTTCGGTGAGCGCCTGGAGCGTCGATGACAACAGGCCGGCGCGCACATCGATGACTGTCACCTTGGCGTCGGCGCTGCCCAACGTGTCGAAGATCTTCATCTGATCGGAGACCGAGGTCACATCGACCACTTCGGTCAGGTCGGGATGAAAACGCTTGAGCGTGCCGCGCGGTGCTTCCGTATCGAAGGCGCGGGTTGGCGTCTGATGCGCGCCAAAATAGTCGATCAAGGTACGGGCGACGGTTGTCTTACCAACGCCACCTTTATCGGCGCCAACGAGAATGACGGCTGGTCTGGCCATGGGGCTACTCTACAGGCGAAGTGACTGATCCCTCTGCGCAATATCTTACGTTATCGGTGCAGGAGATTGACAGGTCTAATTCCGCACGCCTGTAGACACCCCGGCCCCAACCACGCCGCACGATCATAAATTACCGCACTATTTCAAGCAATTGTGCGCGCGCACGAAGTTCGCCGAATTTACCTTGTCGAACGAAATCCGGGAGGGGCATCAATGCACAAAAATGGTGCCGGCGGAGGGATTTGAACCCCCGACCACCCGCTTACGAAGCGGATGCTCTACCGCTGAGCTACGCCGGCTGAAAACCGCGCCACTGATATCGGTGCAGCCCACAATTAGCAAGCAATACGGCCTTTATCGGTCTCCCGGTAATTTAGCGGAATAGCCTGCGCAACCGCTGCCAACTATCGCTCTCGCGTGGAGCCGACAATTCCGGCACAGGGTCACCATCGGCGCCGGGGTCCGGCCCGGGGTCGTCCGGCGCGTGTACAAGCGGAATCACAGGCTCGACCGGCTTTCGCTTGTCCGGTGCCTTTGATCTGGCGGCCTTGCGCGGAGGCATTGCCGGTGCGGTGCCCGGCTTCGTTTCCGGTGCCTGGAGTGCGATCGCCTCAACGGCGGGAGGTGTGGCCTCGATCACCGGCCTGGCGTCACCGATTTCCGCAAGTGGAACTTTCCATTCGAATCCGTCGAGTCGTCCGTTCGGTGACACCGGCAGCCAGTGCTCGGCAACCGAACCGTCAGCCGTCCACGCAGGATCGCCGGAAGCGCGCATGGCACGCGCCATCCATTCGCGCACACGTCCTTGATCGCCTTGGTCCGCCTCCTCAATTTCCGCCATCAGCGTGGCGACGCGGCGTGTCGGTGCTGACACATATGGAGCGAGCGCTGCACGCGCCGTCGCAAACTCGCGCGCATCGAGCGCTGCACGCGCTACCGCCAACGCTCCCTCGAGCTGCCCCGGAACCTTCTCGGCGAGTTTTTGCATGCGCGTTAGACGCTCGCGCGCGCTGTCGCCGAGCCGGATGTTGGCATAGCTTTCGGCGATATCGGGGTGCGGATTGAGCGCCCAGGCCGCTTCCAGAATTTTTCTTGCCTTGCGAACGTCGCCTGCTTCCGAGAGCCGCCGTCCGGCAAGCGCCGCTGCCGGCACCAGATCGGGCGCGAGCTTGACGGATTCGAGCACTAGAGCGCGCGATGTATCGCGATCGATGTCCTCGAGCGCTTGCGCGCGCGCAACCAGCAGGACCGCGCGCTTGCGGCGGTAATCAGGTTTCTCCAGCGCGCTTTTCATGTGATCGAGCGCGTCGAGCGCCCCGGACCAGTCCTTGGCGGCGCAACGGTAGTCCAATAAGGCCAAGCCCGCCCACACTACGCCGGGTCGCGCCTTTGCCGCTTCCTCGGCCGCAAGCCGCGCCGCATTCAGATCGTTGCGGCGCTGCGCCTCAATGTAGAGACCGCGAAGCCCGAGGAGTTTTGTATCGTCGCGCGCACTCATGTCGCGGAAGGCGCGCTCGGCGGTGACACTGTCGCCGGCCATCTGCGCAGATTGCGCGGTTAGCAGCAAAGCGAGCGGATCGCCCGGCGAAAGCCGCGCCGCATCGTCGGCGGATCGTCGCGCCAGACGTAGATCACCGGCGCCGACTGCGATCAGGCCACGGCTGATCGCAAGATAGCCTTTGATGGCGCGCCGGTGGCGGAAGAACAATGACACCTGCTCGGGCGACCGCAGAATGGCACGCACGATCGCCCATATCGCCATCACAACTAGCACGAAGGCTGCAACGGCGAATGCGGCGACGATCACCGACGTTTCAACGCGATAACCCATCCAGGTGACGGCGACCTGGCCCGGACGGTCTGCAACCCAGGCGAATCCCCAGGCGATGACCGAGACCGAAAGTAGAAACAGGACGATCCGGATCATCCTGGCCTCATCGCTTGCCCAGCGCGCGCATTGCATCGGCGGAAAACTGACGGGCGGCCGCTATTGCCGTCTGCCGTGACTGCGCTTTGGCGATCCAGTCACGCGCGAGCGCACGCGTCGTCGCATCGAGCTTCCCCAGGTCGGCTAAGGCGCCGTCGATATCGACATGCGCCGTCTCAACCTCGATCCGAGCCAGCACGGCCGAGGTATCGTCGCCAACGGGCGCATCCACTGGTCGAATACGAACGAGCTTGCTCGCGTTGGCTTGCAGCCGGTCCAGAAAACCGCCGCTCGGCGCCTGCGCACCAGATGCTTTCACCAGCGCCGGAATCAACGCGCGCAATTCCTGGGCGAGGGTTGCTGCGGCGGGCACGCCGTTCGCCGCGAACGGAGCGAGCGGCGCCAGTTGTTTTTCATCTGCGCCGAGATACTTTGCTTCCCCGAGTTCTGCGGCGAACGGCGCGCCGCGGACGACTGCGTCCCGCAACGCCGCAGCCGTCAGCGCAAGCCGGGCCGCCTTGTCGCCGGTAGCGCTTCTCACCGCCTGCTCAAGCGTGGCTAGGCGCTTCTGCAAGGTCTCGACGTCGGCCGGAGACAGGCCAGCCGACGTATTTTTGGCGAGACCCTGCACACTATCGCGTAATTCTGTCACGGCTCTGTCGGCTGCATCAACGCGCGCGGCAACCTCGTCGCTGCGCTTGTTGAGCGCCGTCAGCGCAATGCCGAGCGATTTCACGGCATTATCGGCCGCCGACAATCGTTCGGAAACGCTCGGATCGCTCGCCGGGGCTTTTGCAATGGAGGATTCGATGTTTGCAAGCCGCTCGTTGAGCGCCCTAACCGAAGCCGACCCCGCATCGACAGGACTGGCGTTGCGGGCAGGCACAAGCCCCGCCAGCCAGACTCCGAGAAACACAAGTGCGACGATCGCAGCACCGCCAAGTCCCGCGAAAAACATCTGGCGCGCCGCGGCCCAATTCCATGGCTTTGCGCCGTTGCTCGCCGGGCTTTCAGCCGCAGGCTTCGGCGCCTCCATGGAAGGATGTTCGTCGCGCGGCGGCGGTTCGGCCGCCTGAGCTTCATGATCCGGGGACGACCCCGAAACGTCGGTCGCCGTCAGATCGATGGTCGGAGCCGGCCTTTTGCGGCGGCGGGCGCCTTCCGCAGGGTCCGGCGTTGTGCGCTTGTCGGACATGCGCGCTTCCTTCAACGAATCGGCTCAACCCCGCCAGACAGGAAATAACGCAATTGGCCTTTGCACGCCAACAATCAAGCCGGCGGGGCCCGTAAAAGCGCTATCAAAGCTACCTCTTCCGGGCGGGCAGCGACGGTAACGCGGCTCGCGCCGGCAAGCGGCTCTGCAACCTGCGCAGACAGACAAAGATGTCGCACATCCTCCGCCGGGCCGGCGACGCCTGACGCTCGGGCACCTTCAACAAAGAGTTCGGCGCTGCGGCGGGAAAAATGCAGCACGGCGTCGACATCGCCGGATTCAAGCGCGGCAGCCAGGACCGGTGGAAAGGCCTCCGCGACAGTTCGATAGACGACCTTCATCTCGGCATCGATGCCATGTGCCGCCAGTTGCGCCACAAGATCGCCGGCGCGATCCTCGCCTGCGAGATAGAGCAACGGAGCCTTCGCGCCGACGGCACGCGCGGCGACCAATCGCACAAGATCCTTGATATCGCCGTTCGCGGAACTCACCTCGGAAAATCCCGCCCGCCGCGCTGCCTCTGCGCTCCGATCTCCGACAGCAAACACCGGCAGCGTTTTGGCAGCCGTAACGGGAACCGCCTGCAACGCATTCGCGCTCGTTATCACAATTGCGCTCCAGGTCCCGGCAAGATCAGCGGCGACCGGCTCGATCCGCATCAGCGGCGTCACCAGCACCTCGTGCCCGAGCGCTTCCAGCGCGGCTGCGGTGCGTTCACTATCGGCTTGGGGGCGGGTGACGACGACGCGCATGGTTCAATCGAAAAATCCTGGCCCTGCGCGGTGTTTGAGCTCGCGCCCAGCCTCCGCGCCGATAGTGGCGGCATCCTTGCGCTTGCCGGTACCGGCGATGTCGTGCGCGGCGCTCCCGTCCGGACGCGCAATCAATCCGCGAAACTGAATGGCGTCGCCGGACACCGTCGCATGGCCGGCGATCGGAGTTCTGCAGGAACCATCAAGCGTACCGAGAAATGCGCGCTCGCACGCGATGGCCACCGACGTATCGCCGTGATCGACACGGGCGAGAATATCGCGCACGCCTTTATTGTCCTCGCGTATTTCAATACCAATCGCCCCTTGCCCCGCCGCCGGCAAAAATTCATCCGCGCTCATAACAACGGTGGCACGATCGGAAAGACCGAGACGTTTCAATCCGGCGAGTGCAAGTATCGTCGCATCGACTTCACCGGCGTCGAGCTTGCGCAGCCGCGTTTCGACATTGCCGCGCAGCGGCAGAACGCGCAGATCGGGACGTGCGCGCTTGGCGATCGCCTGCCGGCGCAGCGATGCCGTGCCAAGACATGCGCCGCGCGCCAGGTCGGAAAGCGAACGCACCTTGCGGCTGATGAAGGCATCGCGCGGATCTTCGCGCTCGAGGCACGCGGCGAGGACGACCCCGCCGGGCAGTACAGTCGGCATGTCTTTCGCCGAGTGCACGGCGAGGTCTACGCGCCCTTCGAGCAGCGCCTCCTCTATCTCCTTAGTGAATAGCCCTTTGCCGCCCTCCTCCGCCAGTGTTCGATCCTGAATCGTATCGCCGGTGGTCCGGATGACGAGAAGCTCGATCGCGCCTTCCTCGAGCCCCGCCGCCGCCGCGAGGCGCGAGCGCACCATGCGTGCCTGCACCAGCGCGAGCGGGCTGCCGCGCGTACCGATGCGCAAGGACGCTCTGGATTGCGCCATATAACCTCGCAATGCTAGGCCGGAACCGGGGGCGGCCCTGTCGTCAGGACTAGCTATTATTTAAGCTGCCGTCACCTCGCCTGCCGGAAGCGGTAGATTCAGATGAGGAATCATGATTGTCCTCGGAATTGAAACGACCTGCGACGAGACAGCGGCGGCGGTTGTCGAGCGTTTCGAGGATGGCCGCGGCAAGATTTTATCCAACGTGATCCTCTCGCAGGTGCGCGAACACGCCGCCTTCGGCGGCGTAGTGCCCGAGATCGCCGCGCGCGCCCACGTGGAGACGCTGGACGGCATTATCGGCAAGGCTATGGCGCAGGCCAACTGTGGCTATGATGTCATCGACGGGATCGCCGCTGCCGGCGGTCCTGGATTGATCGGTGGGGTCATCGTCGGCCTGACAATGGCGAAGGCAATAGCGCTTGTGAAAAACAAGCCGCTGATCGCCGTCAATCACCTTGAAGCGCATGCGTTGACCGCACGGCTGACCGACAACACACCGTTTCCGTATTGCCTGTTCCTTGCTTCAGGCGGTCACACCCAGATCCTCGCCGTGCGCGGCGTCGGGGACTATGTGCGCCTCGGCACCACGCAGGACGACGCCATCGGGGAAGCCTTCGACAAGACCGCAAAATTACTCGGCCTTGGCTATCCGGGCGGACCGGAAGTCGAAAGAGAGGCTCTGCGCGGCAACCCGACACGCTTCGAACTGCCGCGACCGATGCACGGCCGCAAGGAGCCCGATTTCTCGTTGTCTGGCCTGAAGACCGCATTGCGGTTGGAGGCCGAGAAGATCGCCCCGCTCAGCGATCAGGACGTCGCCGACCTTTGCGCCGGCTTCCAGCAGGCGATAGTCGATGTCGTGTTCGATCGCCTGCGCGCGGGCCTGCGGCTGTTCCGCGCGCGCTTTGGCACGCCCACCGCGCTGGTTGCGGCCGGCGGTGTCGCCGCCAATCAGTCGATCCGCCGCGCGCTCAATCGCCTGGCCTTCGAGGTGGGCACGACCTTGGTCGCGCCGCCCCTCGATCTCTGCACCGACAACGGCGCAATGATCGCCTGGGCCGGCTGTGAACGGCTGGCACTCGGCCTTACCGACACGTTGGATGTCGCACCGCGGGCGCGCTGGCCGCTTGATGAAATTGCTGCCGCCGAGGGCGCGCGGCGGCGCACGGCGGCATATAAATGACCGCGTGGTTGGGCCAGTAGCATGAACTTCCAGCGTATCGCAGTGCTCGGCGGAGGCGCCTGGGGAACGGCGCTGGCTCTCACCTGCGCGCGCGCGGGACGCGAGGTCACGCTGTGGGAGTTCGATGCTGAAAATGCCGAGCATTTGTCGGGCAAGCGCGAAAGCCAATTCCTGCCCGGCGTAAGACTGGACGAGCGCATCAAGGTGACACGCGACCTGGGCGAGGCCGCACGCGCCGAAGCGATTCTGTTGGTCATACCCGCGCAGGCAATGCGCTCCGTTGTGAGCGCGCTTGCAAAGTTACTGTCCGGCGCAATTCCCCTGGTAGCCTGCGCCAAAGGCATCGAGCACGGCACGCATAAATTCATGACGGAAATTATTTCCGAAAGCGCGCCGAAAGCCGTACCGGCGATTCTGTCGGGCCCAAGCTTCGCCGCCGACGTTGCGCGCGGGTTGCCGACCGCCGTCACGATCGCTGCGGCTGATTCTAAAATAGCGGCCGCACTCGCACATGCGATCAACGTAGGCGCGTTCCGTCCCTACCATTCCACCGACGTACGCGGCGTTGAGCTTGGCGGCGCAACGAAGAACGTGCTTGCGATTGCCGCAGGCATCGTCACCGGCCGCGGGCTTGGCGCCAGCGCTTCCGCTGCACTGACGACACGCGGCTTTGCCGAGCTCGTACGTTTCGGCAAGGCTCACGGCGCCAAGACGGAAACCATGATGGGTCTTTCCGGTCTAGGCGATCTTATTCTTACGTGTTCGACACCGCAGTCGCGCAACTTCTCCTGTGGCGTCGCGTTAGGAAAAGGCGAAAAGGCGGACACCGCCGCGCATGGGAAGCTCGCCGAAGGCATATTCACCGCACCGGCATTGATGGAAATGGCGCGCGCAAAGAATGTTGACATGCCGATTTCAGGCGCGGTCGCCGCGGTGCTGGCTGGAAAAATGAACGTCGACGAGGCTATCGAATCGCTGCTGACAAGACCCCTAAAATCGGAATCGTGACATGGCGTACTGGCTGTTGAAGACCGAACCGGATGAGTATTCCTGGAATGACCAGGTCAAGCGCGGAGCCAAGGGCGAAGCATGGACCGGTGTGCGCAATTTCACCGCTCGCCGTCATCTCGGCGAGATAAAAAAAGGTGACAAGTTCTTCTTCTACCACACCGGCGACGAGAAGCAGGTTGTCGGCATCGGCGCGGTGACCCGGGAATCGTTTCCCGATCCGACCGCCGCCAAAGGCGAACCGTGGGTGGCGATCACCA
>Ga0247793_1000061_pt1 | contig 19257 bp, 33 predicted proteins | sample UWRJS223509R6_FD_180939 | JGI IMG/M metagenome (GOLD analysis project Ga0247793, IMG submission 180939) | Soil microbial communities from Arlington Agricultural Research Station in Wisconsin, United States - UWRJ-S223-509R-6 | ecosystem: Environmental > Terrestrial > Soil > Agricultural land...
TCGTTGGCGTATGTCCACGCCCAAAGCGCCTTCGTGGCCAGGAACACCGGCATCAGTTCATCGACTGGAGGCACGTCGCCGACTTCGAACGCTGGGTCGGTGTCCACCTTCGGTAATCGCACAATGAGGCCGGCCGCTGGTTGGTCGTGGCCCATTTCGACCAGGGCCGTCTGATACGCAGCCGATTGCAGGAACGACTCCGGATAGATCCCCTTCCCCGTCTTGAAATCCACCAACGTCAAGACGCCATTGACGCGGGCGAGTAAATCCATCGTGCCGGCGTAGCCGTGGACTTTCGAGTAGACGGTCTGTTCAACGAGGACCGGCTTCAGTGCCACGGACTTCGCCCAATCTTCAAACGCCATGAACGCCCAGAGCGCTTTCTCGCTCACTGCTGGCTTTGGGCCTGCGTCAATGCCAAGGGCCGACTTCATCGTCCACTCAATGAGTTTGTGCGCTTCGGTGCCAATCTCGCCAGCCTTGGCCAATTCCTTTTGATGGGCCTTGACCGCACCGAGACGGGCCGTGAGCGTAGAGAGATACCAGTCCCGCGGCATGATGGGCGGCGGGGTCTGTGCGGTCCATTCCTGATACAAGTCCGCAGCGGCTTCGGTGCAGGCGGCGCGCTCGGCGTTGGCTGACCACGCAATAAGGGCTGGTTTAGCGATGGCCGTCAGAATATGCGTCACGCTGGGGTAGCGCTCGCCATCGACCTCGTAGAACCGTCCGCCGATAGCGCTGTCTTTCCTGACCGGCCTTGTTTTCGTGGCCATCAGTTGAATACCTCATCGGCTTCTGGCATTCCGCCTGTCTCGGTCACTGGTTCTGGCCCTTGCTCAAGTCGCGCGATGAACGCGTCATACACGTTCCGTGTCATCGCGGCGGAATTAGAGAACCCGAAGTCGCCCACGAGGGCGCGCATCTGCTCCGTCGTCCAGCCCTTCGCCTTAGAAACAGCAAAGGCGCGCTTGCGTTGGTTGTCCGAGATGAGTCGGGTATCCCCGCCGGCCGCGTGGTACGTCTGGGGAGGGGCCAGCGTCGGCATACTTTGGGCGATGTCATCATCGGCCGGCGCGGCGGTCGTCGGTCCTGGGGCATCCTGACGCGCTGGCGGGGCGGTTTGCGCGGCAGGCGCGGCGTCCTCAAGATCCTGGGTAAAGATGCCAGACGAGCGCGTCACGCCAATGACGGCGTCAATCTTGGCCCGTTTCTTGGCCATCTTCAGGACGGTATTCTTGGCGTCAATAATATCTGGATTCTCCGTGCGTCCGACAGGCTGGGCTTCAATGGCCGGGTCGCCGTCTCGAAACGTCGCGCCGCAACCGCCTTTCTTTTTCCAGCAGAGCCATCCTGCCGGCTTGCCGCTGTTGGTGAAGTCTTTCCCTTTGATAATGGATGCGATGCCGCACGACGGGCACGTTTTCTGCTGCTCACGCCAGCGGTATTTCGCCTCAAAGGAACTGCACGAACCGACGCCAGTTCCGACGATGCTGTCATCGCGCCGGCTCTTGAGAATACAGGTCAACGTGTAATCGAACAGGCCCGTCTCCCAGTTCTCGACGCTGCTCATGACCTTGTAGTCATCAGCCAACCCGTAAATCTCGCAGAGTTTCTCGGCGCCAGACTTCAGGAGCGTTTTCTTCTTCGTGCCAGGGATGACGCCGTAATCGCCGCCATCGGTCCCGCCATCGGCGCTCTCTTGGAGGTATTGCGAGCAGAACGCTTGGAACTCAGCGAGACGAGCCAGCGCGGTCGGCACGTCCATGACAGGCATCAGGAGCACCGAGCTCCGGTCCTGTCTGGTAAGTGCCTGAGATGGACGCACGTCGATGATGTCTTCATTCATGTTGTCACCACTTCCACGTCGGTGCATTCCGCGTCAATCTTCTCGCCAATACGCTTGGACTGTTCAAAGGTATGGATAATATCGCGCTCAACGGAGTCTTTCGCCTTGCGACTGACATAATCCTGCTCGTCAGCGTCGTCGTCCATAGCCACGTCAACGTAGACCGTGACGGTGTAGCGCGCGAGCCTACTCACAGGCTCGGCACCTTATCCTTCTTGGCCTTCCGCGGTTGGCGCGGCGCTCGTGGCGGGTCCTTCTGCGCTTCCAGTTCCGCGATACACCGCGTCAGAATGTCGCGTTGCTCGAATAACTTCGCCAGGGCGCGGTCCAACGCTGAGGGTTTTGCCATTCGTATCTCCAATCGGAAAAGAATTGCCGGCTGCGCTATCCACTCGGAGTATGCCGAGCACCGCATCACTCGTCTCTAGATGCGCGATGACGCAGACGGCAAACAGTTACGGGTTATCGCGGTCAAACTCGGCTTGCTCGGCGTCGGCTTCGTGGGCCGTATCCACTCGTTCTAGGAGCACACAGACCATAGACGTCCAGTTGACAGGCGTCAGGGCCTTTTGTGCCTCTTTAACAGCCCGCGAAGCGCATGTGCTCGCCGCCCAGCCTTCGACGGTGCTTCTGTGCGTGACCGGAGCTCGCGTCTCGAATTCAAACGTCACGGCGTAGGAAACCCTCATCGGTATGTCCTCTTTCGTGGACTCCAGCCCGCTTGCTCAATGTCCACCATCAAATCGACCGGCTCGGCGTAGCGCCGCGCGTGCCATTCGCCATATAAGCGCCGAAGCTGATCAATCGCGGCTATCAAGAGGAAACAACGTCGGGTCGCCATCATCGGTGCGCCCACTGAGCCGAGCGGCGAGTTCCAGCACGGGCTGCAAGCTGGACATCGTGATCGGCGCGGAGGCAAAGGCACCCAGAATACTCACCGTGCTGGCGCGCTCGCGTAGTAATTCGTCAATGCGTCGGTTGAGTCCGTCGAGCATCTCTTCGATGGTCGGCTCTGGCTCAGGTTCGGATTCCGGTTGCAGCGCGCCGCCGTATTCTGGATCTGTGCCTGGGTCTGGATAATCAAATCGGCTCATTCGTTCTCCTCCATCGCGCCGAGTTCCAGCACAGTCGCGACGGCCACCGCGAGCGCCACGCCGACGACGATACCGGCCGCGAAGGCCCACATGGTTGTTACGGCCGCGCCCAAAACACATGGCCGAACGTGGCGCAGCGATATTCATACAGCAGGTGGCCGCTGGTGCTCGTCCGCGTGTTGCCGGTGAAGTAGGCGTTATTGCCGTCTTCCGGGCAGGTCGCGCCCATCGCCATCGTGAGGAGTAGGGCTGAGGCGAGGAAGATGCGTTTCATGATGTGCTTTCACTGGCCGATGGGTTGAATAAGTTCTCCGCGCCGATATCGCCGCAACATCCTAATGCCGTAAGCCGATGCATCGCGCTCGCTGAAGCGGCCCTTTGAGCCAAAGACCATGCCGCGCGGTTTACCCTTGGCCTTCGCCTGCCAGAGATGCCGCAATTCGTGAGCGATGAGATAGACGAATGATTCGAGTCGGCTACCGTGAGCAACTGGCAGATAGCCGCCTGCGCCTTCAGCGTGTCGAATCACACGCGCTGCGCGTTCTGTTTTCGCGATGGACACAACAACGAATGGCCGCGCCGTCGCGTGGTAGCCACTGCCTTCGTGGTAGGCCATTCCTCGACCGCCGCCACGCGCATTGTTTTTGATTTCCACGTCATGGGCCGACAATCCAGACGGCAACACAGCGGCGTAAATAGCCCTGCATACGTCGTCTGGTAGGTCGGTGTAGTTGCGCCATCGGCGAGCCATTATCGGCCAGCCTCCATCGCGTCCAATTCGGCGTTCATAATGACCAGCGCCACTGGGCAGATACCATCACTGACCAGCTCACCGGAGAGAATCGGCCCGCGGCCATCGGTCGGATGCTTAACCGAACAATAGCAGCAGCGGTGCCTCAGGTCAGCGGCCAGAATGGCCAGCGGGGCGGTGATGCTCAGCGCGGTTGTGATGTCCATATGTCTATACTAAGCGGTTTGCTTGTCAGTGTCAAGCTCTCTACGGATACGGCGTTTTATGGCCGAAATCAGCGCATTTTTGCGCGATGACTTCGTTTTGGCCGCACTCTTGGCCTGACCGCCTTTGCGACCAAGCGCCACGGCGTGAGGATTCTTTGTCGGCATAGTGGTATATACTAACACGAATCGGTTAGCTCGTTGGAGTAGTGAAAATGGTCAACACGGCGCACAAGGGCAGGCGTGCCGAATGGCGCACCAGGGACGTGCTGGAAGCCGCTGGCTACACCGTGGGGCGCATGGCAGGCTCGAAGGGCGCCGCGGACCTCATCGCGTGGAACGCCACCTCGGTGCGCTTCGTGTCTGTCAAGTGCGGCAGCGCACGGGCCAGCGGTATCGAGAAGGAAGTCCTCCAGCATATGCAGCGGCCGGCGAACAGCACCATCGAAGTGTGGCGCTGGCCGGCTCGGGCGAAACAGCCAATCATCGAAGTGCTCTAATGGCTTCACGAAATCGCAATACCTACCCGCTTGTCTGCGACTTCTGTGGGCGCTCGTTTATGGGCACTTACAAACAGAACAAGCGATCCGACCCATGTTGCAGCCAGAGCTGTAAGGCTAAGAGGCGAACTGGGGCCAGGAACTCGAACTGGCGCGGTGGCCTGCGCCGCCGTGGCGATGGCCGAGCGGTTGTGTTTCTTCCTGGACACCCGATGGCTGATGTGAACGGGCGCGCATTGCGTTATCGGGTAGTCGTGGCTGACAAGCTCGGGCGTCTCCTCCTGCCAGATGAAATCGTCCATCACATTGACGGCGATCCATCGAACGATGATCCAGCCAATTTACAAGTCATGGCCGTGCGCGAGCACGCGCGCCTTCACGGGAAGATTGCCTACCAGAAACTCCTGAAGGAAATTGGGGCCGGCGAAAGGAAGGATTGATGAGTCCCGGCGGCGAGCTCACCGTGGCGCAGCTCAAGACGATAGAGTCAGCGCCCTTTCCTGTCGTGGAAACCGTTGAGCAGGCGTTGGTGCTGTTTGGCGTGAAGATATGAGCCCAGCAGGCGCCCACGCGAAGCCTCCCAAACGGCCGCCGAAGGATAAGGCTCAGCCTAAACCAGCGGTGAAGAACATCTCCCACGCCGAAGCCGTGGCCGCCAGGGATGCGATATGGGCGGCTTCAGATGCCCTATTCGTGAAAGGTTGGAAGTAGCCGCTAACCCATGTGCGGGGGTTCAATTAGCGGTAGTCTCGCAGCCGGTCGTCACTACATATCGCGGCTACCTTTTGTCTGCTTCCGGACATACAATCGCGCGGTGACTTTGGTAAACTGAGCATTGCTGGGTGGTTGGCGGCAGCTACCCGAGAGTCTCTGGTGCCATGAACACCAGAGAGCCCAGCACAAATCTTCAACCTTTCATGGAGGTTCCCCGTGAATCAGTTACTCCCGCGACTTGTGAAGAAACGCCCTCCTGTGGTGCTGACACATCACGGCAGGCCGCGCAGCAAGGAAAAGAAGCCGCACCAGCAAGCGAAATCAACGCAGGTTCCAGTCACTCCTCAAAAGAAAACCAAAAAATCTGCACATCAGCGGCTTGTCGAGTCAGAAACGTACGACCAGCGACGTGTGCGCAAACTCCTCAAGTTTGAGCGGAAACTTGCCAAACAAGAAGCGCGATACCCAGGGACCATTGCACACCGCGACGAAATCCTCCCGTATTTTAGGGCCATGGTCGATAGCGGGCACGTCCGTTGTCGTCCGACGAATCATGCACGGCGCATCTGGATTCTCACGCATCCTGACCGCGATATTGCCGCACGGGAATTGTTTTCTATCGCGTTCAGACAGCGATGCGCGTCCGTGGATTGGCCGACTGAGCAGCGTCAAGGAGAAAATTAATGCCTGCCACTTTCCTTGATGATGTCTCGGGTGTGATCCAACTCAAGAAGATCGGTCGCCACTGGGTTGGTCTCTGTCCATTCCATCACGAACGCACGCCATCATTTATGGTGGATGAAGAGACGGAGCGCTTTCAATGTTTCGGCTGCGGTGTTGGGGGTAATCGGGCAGAGTTTCTGGCGCGAGTTCAATCCCCTCAGCGTGGTGGGATATAGCGATGCGCGCGCGCGAACGCATCGCCTCTCTCGAAGAGGATGTCCAGTGCTACCGCCTCCTCGCGCAACAAGCCATCCATGCGCTCTATGAGTTAACGAAGCGGGTCGAGGCTTCGCGGGCTCGCTACGAACGCCTCGTCGATGAATATCGCACCTTGCGTGAGCAGGTGCTACAGGATGCGGGCCGGTGACGCCGCTCCCATGGGCCGCCCTTCTGGACTGCACGGGTAAGAATCACGACATTCCGCGGTCTACACTTGCGAACGCCGTCACCGTGCTCCAACACGATCCCCTCTTCGGACCAGATGCCATCTGGTATGACGAGTTTCTCGACCGCGTATTGATTGCCCAATCGCCGATACGCGAGTGGCGCGACGACGACGATACGCGGCTCACGGTTTACATGCAGCAGTCGGTCGGGATGGTCACGGTCACTGAAACGGCCGTCTCGAGCGCGGTGCGGCACGTCGCGCGCCAGCGGACGCGGCACTGCGTGCGTGATTGGCTCGCTAGCCTGACGTGGGACGGCACGCCGCGTATTGCGCACGCCTTCGAGGAGTATTGGGGCGCGCCTGTGTCCGATGCCCAGCCGGTGGATTACTTACGCGCTGTCAGCGCGAATTTCTTTGTCGGGCTCGTGGCGCGCGTCATGGTGCCAGGGTGCCATCTTGACAATATGGTGATATTTGAGGGACCGCAAGGTATCGGTAAATCTAAGTCTCTGCGTATCTTAGGCGATGTGTGGTATACGCTCGCTATTGAATCAGTCCAGGGTAAAGACTTCTTCCAAGCCCTCCCTGGCTCATGGATTATCGAAATCGGTGAGCTTGAATCATTCTCACGCGCCGAGCGCGAACGCGTGAAACTTGTTGTTGCGTCCACGGAAGATAAATACCGCGCCAGCTACGACCGCCATACAAAGATCCGACCGAGGCAATCCGTGTTCGCCGGCACCACGAACCGTGATGATTGGGGCAACGACGACACCGGCCTCCGCCGTTTCTGGCCCGTGCGCTGTGGGGCGATTCGCGTCGACCAGATGGCTGATATGCGACCCGTCTGGTTCGCGGAAGCACTCGCCGCGTTTCGGGATGGCGTGCCGTGGTGGGAGACGCCAGTTTCCGCGCTCACTGTCCAGGCTGACCGCCAAGTCGAAGACCCGTGGACCGAGACAGTGCTGGCATGGTGCGTCGGAAAGGCGAACGTCACATCGGCCGAAGTGCTCACAGGGGCGCTCAAATTTAAGGAAGCCGACATTACGCGCGTCCACCAAAACCGGATCGGAAGCATCCTGCGCATTGCACAGTGGACGCGGAAGCCATTTCGCCGTCTCGGCGTGGCCGGACTCGTGAAAGGCTGGGTTGAGCCTGTTACCGTTGTTACCGTGTCCGATAATGAGACGGTAACATTTTAAGTCCTTTGTTTATACCGTTGTTACCGTTGTTACCGTTGTTACCATCATTGGTATAATACGTGAGAGAAATAGACATCGTGTTTTTATATATCCTCAATGGAATGGCGGTAACAGACGGTAACGGTAACAAACCTCAGGAGACATCTATGGCTCACGTAAAAGGTCCAAAGCCTGATTGCTGTTGGGTTTGTGATGAAAAGTTCACATATGGCAGGTCGAGCGGTGACCCTCTGTCGTCCTGCACGTGGTCAGATTACGGATTTGTTATTACACACAGCGGAGGACCGTGTGATGAAGTGATGCGACGTCACGAACGCACACCAGACGGACGACGACTCACGCCTAAGGCTGAGTTCAGGCGTTTGACCCGCGGCGCGCTCACAACCGTGCGACACTGAAGCCTGTGGATAACCTGTGCATAACCTGTGGAAAACTCGTTGAAGGGCAGCGCACAGAGTAAGATACCTACGTAGCGCACTATGGGCAGACCCGCCGGCTCCTTGAACAAAACGACCGCGAAGTTGCGGAAAGCTGCGTCCAAATACACGAAATCCGCCCTAAAAACACTCGGCGACATCATGCTCACCGGCGAGTCCGAGATGGCCCGCATTGCCGCCGCACGCGAGCTCCTCGACCGCGGGCACGGCAAGCCGCCGCAAGCGCTGACCGACGCCGAGGGCGGCCCGCTCGTGCCCGCCAAAGTCATCCATGAGCACCTTACAGGCTGAGCCTGTCGTCCGGATGCGGTGGCGTGGGAAGCAATCCACGGTCATGTTGGCGCCCCAGCGGGAAGTCGACGTGGAAGGGGCCATTCGCGCCGGCAAGACGACCGTGTGTCTCTGGAAAGAGCATGAAGCCGCGCGGAAGTATCCCGGTATCCCCATCATGCTCGCCCGATGGACGGATGATGCCGTGCATGGGCTCATCGCGCCACTGTGGGTGAAGATTTGCGACTTGGCCGGCGATCGGCAGACGTGGAACGCCAAAGAATCCTGCTTCGACTGGCCCAACGGCACGCGCATCTATATCCGCGGGTTGAAGTCGCAGGACCAGACGCTGCGCTACTCGAAGTTCCGCGGACTGACGCTGGCGCGCATCTACATTGACCAGGCCGAAGAGCTTCCGCGAGACATCTACCTCGAATGTGCGGGTCGGCTCTCCGCGCCTGGCTTCCCGCATCAAATCACCATCAGCCCGCAGGCCATCGAAGACACGCATTGGATTGCGCAAGAGTTTCCGATTGAGAACAGCGACCCGCATCGCCTCTATGTGCCCATCAGCATCTACGACAACGCGCATAACCTTGACGCCAGCGTGATACCAGCGCTCGAGCGGTTGTATCCGCCGAGCCATCCGAAGCATCGGACGCTCATTCAAGGCATCCGTGGGATGAACGTCACCGGCGATCCGGTGTATGCCGGCGCGTTCGTGCGCCAGCTTCACGAAGTGCCAGCGGACTACGACGCACGCTTACCGCTTGATATGGCCCTCGACTTCGGGAAGCATCATCCCTGCGTGGTGTTTCGCCAGACGTCCCCACTCGGACAGGTGCGCTTCATCGGTGGCATTCTCGGTCAGCAGCTCTACCTCGACGACTTCATCGACATCGTGCTCAAGTATCGCCACGAGTGGTTCCCGCAGCCCGTCGAGATTCGGGAGTGCTGTGACCCAGCCGGCGCGTCCGATACATCCCACGGGACCGTAGGAGCCGTGCAAGCCCTCCACGCGAAAGGCTTGCATCCACGGTCGCAGCCCGATAGCAACTCACCGGCCATCCGGCTGGCGATGGTGGAACGGCTCGCGTCCCTCATGCGCAAGCGCGCCGCGAATCGCGCTGAGGCGCTAGTGGTGTCAGACTCCGACCGATGGCTGCGCATCTCGGCCCAGTCCACGATGGTGGATCGGTTCCTGGCTGATGGCTTCGAGGCGGGCTACGTCTGGGATGAGCACATGGTCAGCGTAAACAATAAGCAGGTGCGCAAACCAAAGAAAGATGGTTGGTTTGAACATGGGATGAATTGCGCCGAGTATCTTGAATTGAACTTCGGATCAGAACCTCCAAAGGTGAAGCCACCGACGAAGGCAGCCCCTCGAATGCCGTATCAAGGCGGGTCTGCTTGGATGGGTTAGTGCTGTGTTTATGGGCAGTGGTGTGATAGTGTTCGTTACAAATGCGAACAGCTATCGGTCTAGAAAACCAGCGTCACGCTGCGGCTCAGTGGCGCAACGCCAAGATAGACGCTGGGCTTTGCGGATTCTGTGGCAAGCGCCCGTTGGCTTCTGGTAATAGGCCATCGCGTGTCAGGTGTGCTGAATGTTTGGAGACTAATCGCGTCAGACAGCAGGCTCGGCTACGCACTGCGGCAGAGAGGCAAAAACGAGCTGCACGGCTTTCGATACGGCGTGGCGTCAGGAATGGCAAAGTGACCAAGCCGGAGACGTGTTCACGGTGCGGCGCAAATGGCAACATCCAAGGGCATCACTCAGATTACAGCAAACGTCGGGACGTGGTGTGGCTGTGCCAGCCCTGTCACGCGAAACTCAGGAAGGTTCACTAAATCGGGTGTAGACTTGCGGGCACATGCGATGGTTCCGACGCTGGATTACCCATTCTGACCTCTTGGACCGCTTAAAGGCGCTGGAGCGCCAAGGAGATTCGCTCATGGCTTCCGCCGATACGATGAAGGCCGCGCTGGCCGCGATTGACACCGCGACGAACAACATCGCCGCTGACCTCGACGCACTCAAGGCGCAAATCGGGACTGGCATGTCGCAACCGGATGTCGATGCTGTGCAAGCGACCTTGGATGCGACCGTGGCCAAGTTGGAGGCCATTGCGGCGTCCACGCCGGATGCGCCACCGGCGTAGGACATGGACGCGCTCGCCGCTCGCCGCAATGTCAACGAACGCCTCGCGGATGCCGAAGAGGTGACCGCCGCGCTCCTGGCGCGGTGTGATGCGTTGCTGATGGCTGGGAAGGCGCTGAGCGACCGCGTGCAAGCGTGTGAGAATGAGCTCGCCGTCATGACGCAACGGCTGGAGATGTTCCGGCAGCATTACATCGGCTTTCGGTCGCAGCAGGTGACGTTCCTCCAGCGCCTCCGATGGATCCTCCGTGGCTGATGGCCGCGCGTTTCACCTTCCTGACCTGCCAATCTCGGACCATCCGAGCACGCATCGAGAGCGCAGACTTCACGACGAGACACAAGAATTTATGCGCCAAATCGAGCGGACGCGCCCGCGCTTGCTCGCGATTGTCATCGAGGGGCGCAGCGTGTGGCGCAAACGCGCACGGAGCGTCTGGCGTGGCTTGCGCATCGAGGACGACATCCTCGATTCGCTGTTCGATTACATGTGCCTGCAAGCGCTCCCGCCGAAGGCCCAGCGCGCATGGTTGGACCGGCCTGGCAAGCGTGCCGACATCGTGCGCGCGTTCATCCCGAAGTTGGAGCGCGAACAAGAACAGCTCAAACTCATTGCGAAGTGGGCGCCCTAGTGCCAGGCATACCGTCGGCGCTGATAAAAGAGGCCAGGAAGCGGTGGACACGCTGCGCGGATGCCGACGACGAGCAGCGTAAGCGCATCCTCGAAGCGAAGAAATTCCGCGCCGGCGACCAATGGCCATCAGCCATCAAGATTGCCCGCGAAGGCGGTCATGCCCTCGCCGGCGTGCCGGCGCAGCCTCCAAGGCCGTGCCTCGTCGTGGATCGACTCTCACAGCCTGTTCGACAAACCTCCAACACGATTAAGAACGCATCATTCGGCTTCGACGTGCTGCCGAACGGGGCCGGGGCCGACAAAGACACCGCGGAGATCTACAAAGGCATCCTGCGCCGCGTGCAGAACAACTCGCGCGGCGAGTCGCCTGTGGAGTGGGCGGCAGACGGCGCCATCGAAGGCGGCATCGGCTGGTTTCGACTGCGCACGGACTACGTGCATCAGACGTGGGACGGCGACCCGAACGACCCTGAAATCTACGACCAGGAACTCGTGATGGAGCGCATCACGAATAACCTGACCGTCTACGTTGACCCGTCCGCGATGCGTCCGACGCGCAGCGATGCGCAGTTCATGTTTGTCATCGAGGACTTGGACAAGGACGAGTTCAAGCGGAAGTATCCGAAGGCCGACGTGCGCGGGCTCGAGGAATTCATCTCCACGGGTGACATGAAGGGCTGGGTCAGCGAGGACACGATTCGTATCGCGGAATACTGGCGCATCGAATACACGAACCGCACATTCTGCCGTCTCAAGGACGGCTCCGTTGTCGAGAAGGTGGACGGCGGGCCGAAATACGAGAAGGACCAGATCGAGCAAGAGCGCATCATGCGCGTGCCGAACGTCAAGTGCGACAAAATCAACGCGGTGGAGTCGCTCGAAGAATATGACTGGGTCGGCTCGCGCATTCCCATCATCCCAATCCTCGGCGAAGAGTTGAACGTCGATGGCAAGGTCATCCTGCGTGGCATCATCGGGCCTGGGATGGATGCGCAGCGCATGGTGAACTATTCCTACTCCGGGGGCATTGAAATCTTCGCACTCGCGCCCAAGAATCCCGTCATCGCCGCCGCCGGCCAGATTGACAACTACAAGCAGATTTGGGACACGGCGAATCTCTACAACTACAGCTATCTGCCGTATGACCCACAGAGCGTGAGTGGTGACCTGGTGCCGCCGCCGTCGCTGCTCCAGCGCGATACGAGCGGATTGTCCGCCGCTATTATGCTGATGCAGACGAGCGAAGAGGCCATCAAGGCGACGACGAGCACGGGCGATGCGAGTCTTGGCAACACGAATCCGAATGAGCGGTCAGGCCGCGCGCTCGAAGCCCTCCAGCAGCAATCCGACCTCGCCAATAGCAACTATCCCGACAACGTGCGCCGCGCGCTCATCTACGCCGCCGAGTTGATGGTCGAAGTTATCCCGAAGATTACGCGCAAGGGCCAGATTCTGCACATCATGGGGAAGGATGATGAAACCGAGCAGGTGATGGCCGGCGTGCCGTTCAAGCCAGGACCCAATGGCGTGCCGGAACAGGCGCCTCCGGACATCACGCCGGAGCAGGCGAAGCTCAAAGAGTCGCTGTATAAGTTCTACGACCTGAACAACGGGCGCTATGCGGTGACGGTGAGCGTGGGCAAGGCGACGGCCACGCGACTCAAGGAAGGGAGCGCGGCGCTGTCGGAACTCATCCCGCATTTGCCGCCGCCGATGCAGGCCGTGTTGACGCCGGAGTACATCGAAACGCTCTCGTTCCCGAATGCCCATAAAATGGCGGAGTTGGCGCGCAATGCGCTGCCGCCTGAGTTGAAACCCAAAGAGGAAGGCGACCAGCCGCAGATTCCGCCTGAAGTCCAGCAGCAGATGCAGCAGATGCAGGCGGCGTTGCAGGAAGCGCAGCAAGCCATCGCGACGGACCAGGCGAAGCAGCAAGGGGCCATCCAGACCGCGCAGATTGACGCGCAAGTCAAAGCGCAGACCGCGCAGGCCGATGGGCAACTCAAGCTCCAGATTGCGCAGCTCGACGCCGAGACGAAACTCAAGATTGCCGCGATGGATAACGAAGCGAAGATGCGGCTTGAAGAGTGGAAGCTGCGCGGCATGCAGATGCAGGCGGAGATCGATTCACGCGAAGCTGAATTGGCTCGGGCCAGCGGTATCGAGGCGCAGCAGGCTGAGCAATCGCACGAGGCCGGGATGGCGCAGATGGGGCAGCAGGCACAGGCTGAGCAGGCGGCGACAGGACACGAACAGGCGCGCGAGATGGCCGAGATGGGCCATGCGCAATCACTCGAAGCGCAGGAACAAGCCGCGGCGCTCCAACCGCCGCCGGCAGAGGGCGTATGACCATCGAAGACTTGGTAGCCCAGCACGCCACGCTTGTGGCCTACCTCAAGAGTAAAGTGGCGATTGCCGAGTGGCATGGCTGCGCTGACGCAGCGATGGACCTGCGCGAAATCGAAGCGCAATTGGCGGTGCTCCGCGAGTTCGAGAAACAGGGCCATCGCCGGTGCTCCGATGCTGAGGCGGAAGCCATCAGCGATAAGTGGGCGAGTAGGCTTGGCTAAGAGAGTATGCTAGGGGCCACGCCATGAAGTTATGTGAGTGCGGCTGCGGCCAACCAACGAATCTGGCTCGGCAAAGCCTGAAACGGTTGGGTCACGTCAAGGGCCAGCCGTATCGGTTCGTGACCGGCCACGGCACACGGATGCTGAGCATCAAGGCTTATCCGCAGAAAGCAGGCGGTAACTCCAAGGTATATCTACATCGCGCCAGAGCAGAAGCCGCCCTCGGGAAGCCACTACCTCCGAAGGCGCAAATCCATCATGTTGATGGGACGCGTTCAGCGAAATCGCAGCTCGTCATCTGCCAGGATGACGCCTACCATAAGCAGCTCCACGCAAGGCTGCGTGTGCTTCGTGCGGGCGGGAATCCGTGGACCGATAAAATCTGCGGATGTTGCAAAATGCCAAAGCATCGAAGCGAGTTCAATGTGAAGCGTCAGAATCGTGACGCCCTGAATATTTACTGCCGCTTGTGCGAACGTGACGAGCAAAGGCAGCGGGCTAGGGCGGTATGAGCGACACACCCGATCCGAACGTCACTGTTTCTGTTGAGCAGAATGGGAGAGTGCTTTCTGGGGTTGGTGTATCGACTGATCAACTTGCCGAAACAATGGAACGGCATGATGATCGCACCACGCCAGCCGAGAAGGTTATTCCAGCAGATACATCCATCCAAGCCACATCAGAGCCGGTAAAGCCTACTCGCGGACAAGCGAGATTTTCTGAGTTAACTTCCGCTCGCAAAGCGGCAGAGGAAAAAGCGGAAGCCGCAGAGAAACGCGCTGCTGAGTTAGAAGCACGTCTCGCGCAGCAACCGCGACCAGAACCACAACGGCAAGAGCAGCCGCAACAGCCTCCAGTGGCGCAATCGGCGCAGCCTACTCGCGAAAAACCTTCCGAAGACGATATCGGCACCAAATACGAAACGTACGCAGCTTTCGTAGAGGACCTCAGCGATTGGAAGACCGAGCAGCGCTTGGCCGCTCAGGATATGCGGGCCGCCGTGCGCGAGATGCTCAAGGCTGAGCGTGAGGCGGCAACCTTTGACACGCACGTCGAAGCCGTCAGGGCCAAGGGGCGCGCCGCGTATAAGGATTGGGATATCCTGCAGAAATCAGGGCCTGGAACGTTTGTCGACATGCCCGCGCCGGCCATTCATGCGATTCTCCAGCATCCGCAATCCGAGCATCTCCAGCATGCGATCATGGCCAGCGCAGAGATTGCGCAAAAGCTCGCGCAACTCGCGTTCTCCAACCCATATAATTTCGCATTTGAATTAGCGAAGCTGGCGCCGGCTGAGCCGCCCAGCAATGGCCATCGGCCGCAACAGAATATCCCGGCGCCCATGCAGCCGGTTGGGTCTGGGAGCCGGTCATCGACGCCTAGTTCGGCCGAGTATGCGGAAAAAGGCGACTATCAAAGTTACAAGGCCGCTAGGGCAGCCGAGAGGCGCGGCCGGAGATGACAGCAGCCGAGAAGCGCGCTCGTGGTAAGGCTCGTCGTGCTACGCCAGCGTATCGCGCGTATATGAAGGCGTATTTTAAGTCGTATTACGCGTCAGCCGCTGGCCATGCCATCATGCGCCGCGCAATGGCGAAGTATGAGGCGACAAGCGTGGCTCGCGCCAAGAAGGCGGCGCGCAATAAGACGTATGAGAAATCGGATGTAAAGCGCGCATGGGTGGCTAAGTATGTTGCCGCAGGCGGACAACTCGCGAGCACGCGCCGCTATCTGACGAAGAATCCTGGCCTGCGAAGGTCATGGGCCGTTAAGAGACGCGCCGCAGAGATAAAGGCCACGCCATCATGGGCTAACTCAGCCGCCATTGAATCCATCTACGCTGAAGCCGCACGCCTGACGCGTGAAACTGGTATCATCCATCACGTTGATCACATTTACCCGTTAAGGGGTCGCACTGTTTCCGGGCTGCATGTGGAGCACAACCTCCAGATTCTGAAAGCCACTGAGAATTTGAAGAAAAGCAACAAGCATCCCGATCGATTAGTCGCATAGCTTCTCACCCGCATTCGCCGCCGTCTCTCTGGCCTCGACGGCAATGCGCTCGGCTTGAATACGAGCACTCCAACCAGCCAGTAAGGAGTGTTCTCAAGCACCACGAGCGCATGATATGGCGAACACCCTGATCACGAACGAAATTACCACAATGGAAGCTTTGGACGTATTGGAGAACACGGACTCGGCAACGCGCGTCATCAACTCTGAATACAGCAATGAGTTCGAGTTTGGCGGCGCGGTCCTGGGCCAGACGTTAAACGTTCGGAAGCCGCCGCGCTACTTCGGTCGTCTCGGTCAGGCCGCGCAGATCGAAGCGATCACTGAGACGTTTGTGCCAGTGACGCTTTCGTATCAGCGAGGCGTTGATACCGAAGTCAGTTCACAGCAACTCACACTCGATATCGATATGTATCGAGAGCGCATCCTGATGCCACAGCTCGTGAGACTCAACAACCTGATCGACCAGGATGTCTGCGGGTTGGCTCAAGGGCTCAACAACGCCGTCGGCACGCCTGGTGTCACTCCTTCGACGCTCACGACATATGGTCTCGCGAAGGTCAAGCTCGACAACATGGCTGCGCCGGATGACAACGGTCGCAACAACATCCTGAACCCGATTGCGGACTTTACCTTGATGGATAACCTCAAGGGCTTGTTCCACAACGGACGTGAGATTTCGTCGCAATACGATTCAGGGTCTATGACGAAGTCGAGCACGCTTGGCGCGAAATGGTGGGTCGATCAGAATATCTTTGTCCACACAGTTGGGGCGCTCGGCGTGTCGGCGCCGACGACCAACGGCGTGCCGGCCTCTGGCGCCTCGCAGGTGATTACGGCGGCATGGGCAGCCGGCGCCATCCTGAACGCTGGCGACAAGATTTCGTTTGTCTCGACCACGACGCCCGTGAACGGGATCAATCCTCAGTCGTTTTCGAGCACTGGGCAAACGATGCAGTTTGTCGTCACGGCCACATCGACTGCGGACGGCGCCGGAGCGATGACCATCCCCATTGCTCCGGCCATTGTCGGCCCTGGCTCGAATCAGCAAAACGTCACGAATCTCCCAGCAACCGGAACGCCAGTGTTCGTCTGGGATACTGCCGCGGCGAATTTCGCGAGTATCACTGGTAAACAGACGCCGCAGAATCTCGTGGTCCACAAGGATTTTGGAACGCTTGCGATGGTGGACCTCCCGCTGCCAGGCGGAACGGATCGGGCCTATCGCGCCGCGTCGAAGAAGTCTGGGAAGTCGCTCCGCGTGATTCGCGATTACGTTGCCCTCTCGGACCAGTTCATTTCCAGACTCGACGTTCTGTATGCTGTCGCGGTGCTTCGGCAGGAATTAGGTTGCGTGGTGGCGGGCTGAGTAGGCGGCTAATGGCGTTGATTTCTGGCTTGTTCGTGGCGAGTGGCCCATCGACAATTCGATGGTTCGTAGTTGCCGTCGTTGTTGATGCGATCCAGCGAATGCTTCGCGGATGGACGATGCCCCATATCGGCCAAGAACGCTTCGAAGTCATTGCGCCATCGGTCACAGATCGTGATGCCGCGTCCGCCCCAATGTTTGTATCCTGGCTGGCGCGGATCTTCACATCTCTGAATCATGTGGCACCACGTTTCGTATTCTCGTGTTTTCGACAGACCGTGCGTGCGTGTGCGTCCGCCTGCGACTTCATTTCTCAGGCAACCGCACGATTTCGTGTTGCCGTTACGCAGATGCGTGGCAATGACTTCGCAGATAGAGCCACAGTCGCATTTACATTTCCACAAGGCCCGCTTAGGTGGGCGTGTGGCTCCGGCATATTCGATGACCGTCAATCTATGGAACTTCAGGCCAGTCAGGTCTTGTCGTTTCATGACTCTATTTTACACTACTAGGAGTGAATACGATGAAACTTTCACTTGTTCCCGAGCAACTCACGCAGTCGCCTGACGGCCTGCTCTGGGCGCTCGTGGCTACCACACTCGCCCGCGCGCACGTCATCAACAACGCAGGCGTTGAGACGACGCAGCTCTCCCTCACGGCCGCCACCGGGGCGAGCACGAAAATGATCGGCTACGTCGGCAGCGAGTGCTTCCGCATCACCGATGTGCGCAACACGCCGACGCTGGGCATCGTGCCGGGCTACACCAAGTCCACCGCGGGGCCGTGGGCCGTCGGGACACCGGTCGTCTTCGGCGTGCCGAGTGACTTCATCGGCATCGGCGGGCCAGAGGGGCTCTCGTTCGGGGCATCCGGAGCGATTACCGGGCCTGGCGGCGTGGGCACCATTCCCGTGGTCGATACGCTCATCTATCTGACCGCGCCTGGTGTCGGCGTGTATACACTGGCGCTGCCGTCGCCGGATGGCACGCAGACGTTGACGATTCTCAATGCCACGGCGCAGGCGCACACCGTGACGATGACTGGCAATCCTGGCACATCTGACACGGCAACGTTTGTCGCCGCGCTCGGTGGGCGGCTGGATCTGAAGGCCAACTTCGGGGTCTGGGCCATCGCCGGCACGACCGGAGTTGTCGTGGCGTGACGATTACCACGCTCTCGACCGCCAAGGCGGCCAACGACCTCACCATCACCCTCGCCTCGGCGGCGGGGGTGAAGAGGGGCATGCTGGCGCTCATTGGGGCCGAACGACTCCGCATCACGCGTGTGGATCAGACACCGACGATTGGCGTGGTGCCTGGGGCCGATGGGACGCAGGCGTTGGCGCATCTCGCACGGACGCCCGTGGCCTTCGGTCTCCCGAGTGAGTTCACAGGCACGCGCTATGTGAACAGTTCCCTCTCGCTCACGGGCCCGCTGCTGGTGTTCGATGACATCGGCACGTCCGGGAAAGGGCTGCCGGCCATTCGCGCGGCGGTGCATCTCGTGGGCCAGACGGCGGCGGTGCCTGCCATCACGACGTATACGCCGCTGGTGGATACCACGCTGAATAGCATGGTGTCGATTCTCATCACGACGACGGCCGCCGAGAACTTCACCATCTTCGTGAGTTACACGGACACGGGCGGGACGGCGCGCGTGGCCACGTTGCCGTTGCGGTTGTTGACGGGCGTCAACGTGCTGATTGTCAACTTCGCCAATGGCGCCATTCCGTATGCTGGCGTCACGCAGCAGTTTCGCGCGAAGGCTGGCACCCTGGTGACGGTTGGCACGGCCGGCGCGATTGGCGGCGCGGTGTATGACTGTTCGGCCGTGATCTTGGATTCACAGATTTAGGAGATTCGTATGCCTGCATTCGGAACACAGAGCGGCGGCGCGTTTCTGCCAAACCAACCGGCGAGCGTGCGCGCGTGGGCGGTCACGCAGCCCGTGACGACGCTGTCGGTCAGCGGGGCCATTCCCATTCAGAGCGGCGCGTATCGCATCATCAACGCGACAGCCGGGGCGTATACGCTCCGTGCGCCGACCGTGGATGAGGAAGGGACCACGCTGTTTATTACGGCCGGAACCGCCGTGGCGCATGTCATCACCGCGACCGGTCTGATTCAGAACGGGATCACGGGCGGCGCGAAGAACACGGCGGCGACGGCCGCGTTCATCGGCTCTGGGATCACGCTGGTGGCCCTGAACGGGCAGTGGTTCGTGCAAGCGTCCGTTGTCATCACCTTCGGGTAACGAGGAACCTGTATGCAACTCAGTCCAGAACTGCTCCAGCAAATCCAGAGCGCCATCAAGGACGGCACGCTGCAACTCGGCGGCTCCGGCCGTTCGCCCATCAGGCCGCGGCAACTCACCGATTTGCGGCTCCTG
>Ga0247793_1000062_pt1 | contig 19217 bp, 20 predicted proteins | sample UWRJS223509R6_FD_180939 | JGI IMG/M metagenome (GOLD analysis project Ga0247793, IMG submission 180939) | Soil microbial communities from Arlington Agricultural Research Station in Wisconsin, United States - UWRJ-S223-509R-6 | ecosystem: Environmental > Terrestrial > Soil > Agricultural land...
TACTTCCTGTTGGCGGCGAGACTTCGCTTAACCGCCCACACGCAACGAAGCAAAGATCGCGCCGAAACTCCAGCACGGCGGCCCTGGTTTTGGGAAGGCCCGCACGCCCGTTTCTCCCTACACCATAAGCGAAGCATGCTAACGACCTGATAATCAAGATTCTGTTAACGATAACCTCGCACCTACAGCCGCAAAAGCGCCACCTTCGAGGCACGCCCCTCGTAGCCGAAAAGTCGGGTGGAACCCGCCCGGCAAATCATCAAGCAGGTTTGGGTGAGAGCTCCTCAGGGCGCTTGTCGATGACCTTGTCGACCAGCCCGAAGTCCCTGGCGGCCTCGGCCGTGAGAAAGTAGTCACGTTCGAGCGCGTCTTCGATCTTCTTGAGCGACTGGCCGGTATGCTTGACGTAAATTTCGTTGAGCCGCTTCTTCAGGTTCAGGATTTCCTGGGCATGCAGCATGATGTCGGTGGCCTGGCCCTGGAACCCGCCTGAGGGCTGGTGAACCATGATGCGGGCGTTGGGAAGCGCGAAGCGCTGGTCCTTCGCCCCGGCAGCCAGAAGCAGCGAGCCCATCGATGCGGCCTGCCCCACGCAGAGCGTCGAGACCGGCGGCCGCACGAACTGCATGGTGTCATAAATCGCCATGCCCGAGGTCACGACCCCGCCCGGCGAATTGATGTACATCGACACTTCTTTCTTCGGGTTCTCTGCCTCCAAGAACAGCAACTGCGCCACCACCAAGGTGGCCACCCCGTCCTCGATCGGCCCGGTGATGAAGATGATCCTCTCCTTCAGGAGGCGCGAGTAGATGTCGTAGGCCCGCTCGCCACGATTGGTCTGCTCGACCACCATGGGCACCAGATAGTTCATGTAGGTATCGACGGGATCTCTCATTTCGTCTCCTTGACACGAATCACACCGGCTAGTTTAGCCGCCGCGGCGCATCCGTTGATCTATTTTCCCACAAGCAGCCGCGCAAGACGCCGCATATCAGCTGGCCGATTCGTCGTCCTTGTAGAGCTCGTCACGTGACACTTTGCTGTCCTTCACGCTTGCGAGCTCGAGCAGGAAATCGACAACCTTTTCCTCGAAGATTGGCGCGCGCAGGGCGGCAATCGCCTGCGGATTCTGTCGATAGTAGTCCCACACCCGCTGCTCCTGGCCCGCAAACTGGCGCGCCCGGTCCATGACGGCACGGCTGAGCTCGTCGTCCGTCACTGTGATGTTGTTTTTTTCGCCGATCTCGGCGAGCACCAGACCGAGCCTTACGCGGCGCTCCGCGATCGCTCGGTACTCAGCCTTGGCCTTTTCCTCGGTCGTGTTTTCGTCGGCGAACGTCTTGCGCTCGTTCTCGAGCTCCTGCAGCACCGACTTCCACACCCGGTCGAACTCCTCCTCGACCAGCGTCGGCGGCGGATCGAACTTGTGCATCTTGTCGAGCTCGTCGAGCAGCGCGCGCTTGATCTTCTGGCGCGACATCGACGCGTGCTCGCGCGTGATGCGGTCCTTGACGGCGTCGCGCAACTTCTCGAGCGACTCGAGGCCCAGCACCTTGGCGAATTCATCGTCGATCGTCACCGTGCCGGGGGCTTCGACCGATTTCGCCGTAACAACAAATTCGGCATCCTTTCCGGCCAAGTCCTCTTTCATGTAGTGCGCGGGGAAGGTCACCTTCAGCGCGCGCGTTTCGCCCGTCGTAACACCGATCAGTTGATCCTCGAACCCCGGAATGAAGGTGTTGGAGCCAATGAGCACGACTGCGTCGTCTCCCGTGCCGCCTTCAAACGGTTTGCCGTCAATGGTGCCGGCAAATGAGATCGTTATGCGGTCGTCTTTCGTCGCTTTCTCACCTTGCGGGCGCGGTGTGTAAGGCCGATTCTGATCGGCAATGTTCTTGATGCCTTCTTCTACTTCGGTTTCAGCGACATCGGCGGTCAGCTTTGTGAGTTTGATTGTCTTGAAGTCACCAAGCGTGATTGGTGGCACAATTTCGAGCGCCATCGTGTAGTTCAGATCGCTCTTGCCGTCGATCAACTGCGTGATCGCGCTCTCTTCCGTCGGCAGCGTGACCTTCGGATCAGCCGCGAGCTTGAACCCGCGCTCGCTGACGATCTGATTGTTGGCGTCGCGCACGGTGGCTTCGATCACCTCGGCCATCGCCGATCGGCCGTACATGCGCTTGAGATGGGCGACCGGCACTTTGCCAGGACGGAAGCCGTTGATCCGGACGCGACCCTTCAGATCGTCAAGGCGCTGATTTACTTTGGCGTCGAGCTCGGCGGCCGGTACGACGACTTTGTACTCGCGCTTGAGACCTTCCGACAGTGTTTCGGTAACCTGCATTGCTCACTACTCGTTGCTTACACTCGTGCGACGCTCGCCTGACCTGGCGTCAACGTCATGGAAATCCGGAAACGGGTGGTCGCCCCGCATTTTATAGCCCTTGGCGTGGTGCGGGCGGAGGGATTTGAACCCCCACGACTTTCGTCACGGGAACCTAAATCCCGCGCGTCTACCAATTCCGCCACGCCCGCAAGGGGCGGTTACAGGACAACCCTGGCCCCGCAATCCGGCAGGGCTTAACGCGGCCATACCCGCCTAGGCAAGGCTTAAGCGCGCCGGTCCTAGGGCGTTGGTTTACCGCCTCCAGCACTGAAATAGCCCCTCCAAGGCGCATCGCAATAGCACCTTTCAGCCCTGGGCACCCCGGCCGCCAAAAAGCCGTCCGTAAACCCGCGGGAGCATGTCCGGGAGGTCTTCTGCGATGAGCCCAAGGCCAAATTCCTTGGCCGCTTCTCCGTGCAGCCATACGGCGGCACAGGCCGCCATGAACCCCGGCATGCCCTGCGCCAGAAGGCCACCAACCATGCCGGCCAGCACGTCGCCGGAACCGGCAGTGGCAAGCGTGGGCGGACCGTTGTCTGCAATCGCCGCACGACCGTTTGGCTCAGCCACCACGCTGTCGGCTCCCTTCAGAACCATTACGGCGCCCGTTTCCGTGGCGGCCAGCCGAGCTTTCTCAAGCTTAGAGCGAGAATGCGCTTCCTGCGCCAATGCACTGAACAGTCGGGAAAACTCGCCCTCATGCGGTGTGAGCACAACCGGGTGACCGGCTCGCTTGCCAATTGCATCGGCCAATGCGTCAGGTTCCCCGGCAAAGCTCGTCAATGCATCTGCGTCAAGCACCACCGCCGCATCCCCTTCGAGCGCGGTGCGCACTTGTTCACGCATAGCCGGGCCAACGCCTCCACCAGGACCGAGGACGATGGCATTTCTCCGTTTGTCGGCAAGAAATTCCTTTAGCTCAATTGGTCCGTCTACCGGGCGGACCATGACCGCCACGTTCTCAGCGGCATTGATGTTCAAAGCATCCCTTGGACTTGCGATGGTGACCAGACCTGCCCCTGCCCGAAGCGCCCCGCGCGCGGCCAGTCGCGCGGCACCGGTCGATGACGGCCCTCCCGAAATGACGACCGCGTGGCCGCGAGAGTATTTGTGGCCCTCGGTCCTGGTCTGCGGAAACGCACTCCGCCAAAGCGCAGGAACATTTGCAAACGTCGTCGGCTTGATCTTGTCGAGGACGCGCTCCGGAATTCCGATATCGGCGACTTCGACCGGGCCGCTATGCAGGCGTCCTGGAAGAAGGAAATGTCCGGGCTTGCGTCGGAAGAACGTAACAGTGAGTTTTGCGTTGATGGCACATCCCATCACCGCTCCGGTGGTGCCGTTCACGCCACTCGGCAAATCGACGGCGACGATAGGTACCGAAGCGGCATTCATCAAATCGATGACATTGCGGGCCGGGCCCTCAACATTCCGGTCAAGTCCCGCACCAAACAGTGCATCGATAATCAAGTCACAGTCCGTAAATGCTGCCGGCGATGGTGAGCTTACGAGTCCATTCCAGCGCTGTGCTGCCAAAGCGGCGTCACCATTCAACCGCTCGCGTTTCCCAACGAAGCAAACGCTCACCGCCAGGCCACGCTCGGCCAAATGGCGTGCAGCAACGAAGCCGTCGCCGCCATTGTTACCTGGGCCTGCGACGACTACGACGCGACGCCCTTGCAGCATTCTGAAGGCAGCGTCGGCAACGGCCCGGCCGGCATTCTCCATTAACGCGATGCCGGGAATGCCACCGGCTATGGCCAGGCGGTCGGCCTCTGCCATCTCGGCCGTCGTGAGCAGTTCGATCATTTGCCAAAGAGTATCGGCGCGCCCGACGACGGACAATTCAAGCCAACCTATTGCGTCCCAAGTGGTCCTTCGCGACTGGCTAAATTCTGACCACTTTGCTTAACTCATAGGCGCCGAATATTAGGCAGCGCGCTGGGCGGCCCTCTGCAATCCATCTAAACTATTGCAGGGAAGAGATTTTTCGTCTCTCGCCGGGTTGGCACGAGACCTGCAAACCGGTAGCGCGGCCCGCCGGATTGTTGTCCGGCGAGCTGCGGGAAGGACAGGCAATGAAAAAAATCGAAGCCATCATCAAGCCATTCAAACTGGACGAGGTGAAAGAGGCGCTTCAGGAAGTGGGCCTGCAGGGGATAACTGTGACCGAAGCAAAAGGCTTCGGACGACAGAAAGGGCACACCGAGCTATACCGCGGCGCCGAATACGTGGTCGATTTTCTCCCCAAAGTGAAAATCGAAATCGTGCTCGGCGACGACATGGTGGAAAAAGCGATCGATGCGATCCGGCGCGCCGCTCAGACTGGCCGGATTGGTGACGGCAAGATATTCGTTTCCAACATCGAAGAAGCCATTCGGATCAGGACCGGGGAATCCGGGGTTGATGCAATCTAAGCCGCTGGCAAAAGTCCTCGCGGCAATTTCATGAAAACAGGGGGAATGCAGTCCATGACGACAGCCAAAGAAGTCATGAAGATGATCAAGGATAACGACGTCAAATACGTCGATTTCCGATTTACCGACCCGCGGGGCAAGTGGCAGCACGTCACCTTCGACGTCACGATGATCGAAGAAGATACCTTCGCCGAGGGCCAGATGTTCGACGGCTCTTCGATTGCCGGCTGGAAGGCGATCAACGAGTCGGACATGAATCTGATGCCTGATCCAGCGACAGCATGCATCGATCCGTTCTTCGCCGAGACGACAATGTCGCTGGTCTGCGACGTGCTCGAGCCGACGACCGGCGAGCCCTACAACCGCGACCCGCGCGGCATGGCCAAGAAGGCCGAGGGCATGGTGAAGACGTCCGGCGTCGGTGACACGATCTTCTTCGGCCCGGAAGCCGAATTCTTTGTGTTCGACGACGTCAAATACGCCGCCGAACCTTACAACACGGGTTTCCGGCTCGACTCGATCGAATTGCCTTCCAATTCCGCCACCGAGTATGAAGGCGGCAATCTCGGTCACCGCATCGGCACCAAGAAGGGTTACTTCCCGGTGCCGCCGCAGGATTCCGCTCAGGACATGCGCAGCGAAATGCTCGCGGCCATGGCCAAGATGGGCGTGAAGGTGGAGAAGCATCACCATGAAGTGGCATCGGCGCAGCACGAGCTCGGCATGAAGTTTTCACCGCTCGTGCAGATGGCCGACCAGATGATGATCTACAAATACTGCATCCAGCAGGTGGCGCAAATCTACGGCAAGACCGCCACCTTTATGCCCAAGCCCGTCTATGGCGACAACGGCTCGGGCATGCACTGCCATCAGTCGATCTGGAAGGGCGGCAAGCCGGTGTTCGCAGGCAACAAATATGCTGATCTGTCGGAAACCTGCCTCTCCTATATCGCTGGCATTATCAAGCATGCGAAGGCCATCAACGCCTTCACCAACCCGACCACCAACTCCTACAAGCGTCTGGTGCCGGGCTTCGAGGCGCCGGTGCTGCTCGCTTACTCCGCGCGCAATCGGTCGGCGTCGTGCCGCATTCCGTACACGACAAACCCGAAGGCCAAGCGCGTCGAGGTCCGCTTCCCCGATCCGCTCGCCAATCCGTATCTCGCCTTCGCCGCGATGCTGATGGCGGGCCTCGACGGGATCAAGAACAAGCTCGATCCGGGCTCGGCGATCGACAAGGACCTCTACGACCTGCCGCCGGCGGAGCTCAAAAAGATCCCGACCGTCTGTGGCTCGTTGCGCCAGGCGCTCGGCGAACTCGACAAGGACCGTGACTTCCTGAAAGCGGGCGGTGTCTTCGACGACGACTTCATTGACTCTTACATCGACCTTAAGATGCAGGAAGTGATCCGTTTCGAGCACACCCCGCATCCGGTCGAGTATGACATGTACTACTCGGCGTAAGCATTCCTCCTGGTCATCGCGCAAGCTACATAGCTTTGCGATGCAACTTCGGGCGCCCCGAAACGGGCGCCCGTTTTTTTGCTTGGACGTCGATCAGACGATCAGGAAGGCAACGACGGCAAGGCCGGCCGCAACACCGGCAGCAGTCGCAAGCATCTGGCGGCGGTGGCGGCGGCGCGGCCCGTAGACACCCGCCGCGCGGCGTGCCGCAATCAACGCCGCATCGAATTCGGCTGAATTGGAATAGGCGCAGGCTAGCGCGGCGCCGGCGCGTTCGGCATAGGCCTCAAGCTGGAGCACGTCAGCTCCGCCTCGGCCGTGAATCGATGGGCCCCACATGCCGGAATGGTACCGCCGGCATGTAAACGAGACGTTTCAGTTTCGGGAAACGCAAGTACGGCTTATGGATCAGGCCGAACGCACGGATTTGTTGCGTTGCGAAATACGCGCAAATGCCGCCATGCCAAATGGGCGCGTGCGCCGCGCCGCGGCGATGAGTCGGGCGCGTTCCGAAGCGTTCTCGCTCTCGGTCACAACTACCCGATTGCGCCCATCGTGCTTGGCCCGGTACAGCGCGGCATCGGCCTTCGCGATCAGGGCGTCGACCGGCATTGTCGCATCGTAGGAGGCAGCCGCGCCAATACTGACCGTGGCGCCGATCGGTTGGCTTTCAATCACGGCCCCCGCGTTTTCAAACGCAGTCCGGACGCGTTCAGCGATTTTCTGAGCGACCTCGAGACCGCCCGGCACGATCGCGATGAACTCTTCGCCACCGAACCTGCCGATGATGTCGTTGAGACGCGTGCTCGCCCGCGTGACCCGTGCGAACAACCGTAGCACTTCGTCGCCGGTCGAGTGGCCAAACCGGTCATTGATCGATTTAAAATGATCGAGATCGAACATGAGCACCGCGACCGGTTCGCCCCGCTTTGCCTGACGTTTGCAGAGAGTCTGGGCAGTCTCGATAAATGCGCGGCGGTTGAGAACCCCGGTGAGGTGGTCGGTCGAGGCGGCGGTGCGATAGACGTGCACATGGTGGTCCTTGACCATCAGCATCACGATGAACGCAGTGCCGACCGCATAAAGGATCGTTTCAAGCGTGAAGACCGTCAGCCAGGCGCCACTATGTCCGTCAGGCAAGGACAGGCGCATCGCCAGCGGCACCAGGAAGATGCCGGCATGCAAGCACGGCACCACGATTGCTGCGGCGCGCGAATAGCGCGTCCTGCGCCGCTCACGCCACAACTCCATCGCAATGAAGAAGGTGTAGACGGGAACGATGAGCGCACCGAGAACTTCGCCATTGCCGCCGTCCAGCATTCCCGGAATCTGGGCGAGACCAAGCCACAGCGCAGCGCCGATGAAAGTCGCGAACGGCAGCACGCGGCGGCCCTGGAACAGGCGGACACCGTTCCAGACCATGCCACAAGCGAGGAACGTCAACGCGCCGGGTACCGCTGCCGGCAGTTTGATGAACGGCGCAGGCATTGTGCCGAGCGCCATTGCCGATGCACCGATCAGGTAAGCGGAGCCCCACCACGCCAGCGCGCGGACGTTACGCTGCTGCATCCAGTCAATGATGAGGAATAGGCCGAGCAGTCCGGCAATGCAGACCGCGACCAACGACAGCGTCGGCAAATCCAGCGATGAGGATTGCAAGCCGCCCGCGAGCAACATTTGATCTCCCACCTCCGTTTGGCGCACACTTCGCCAAACTGTCGACGGTAAAATAACCCCGTTTTCGTGGGGAAACCTTTGCACTATTCACTGGGCTTCGATGAAAGACTGTCGCGAATTGTATTCAAACTTGAGGTTCGTTTCCGCGCGACCAGTGCATTTTCTCGATTAATGCAGCGCGAATGAAATAGTTACAATTTGAACGATCGCGAACGGCAAACAAAAAGGCGCGCTTTTTGCGCGCCTTTTACGACAATCTCGATTGTCAGACGGTTTAGCGTTTCGAGAACTGGAAGGAACGCCGCGCCTTGGCGCGACCATATTTTTTTCGCTCGACGACGCGTGGGTCGCGTGTCAGGAAGCCGCCGCGCTTGAGAGCGCCGCGCAAATCCGGCTCGAAATAAGTCAGCGCTTTCGCAAGACCGTGACGAACCGCGCCCGCCTGCCCGGACAGACCGCCGCCGGAAACGGTGCAGGTGACGTCGTATTGGCCATTGCGGTTGGTCGCGACCAGCGGCTGCTGAATGAGCATGCGCAACACCGGACGCGCAAAGAACACTTCCACGGATTTGGTATTGACGAGGATCTTGCCTGAGCCGGGTTTGATCCACACGCGCGCCACCGCGTTCTTGCGCTTGCCGGTGGCGTAGGCGCGGCCCTGCGCATCAACTTTCTTCTCGTATTTCGGCGCTTCCGGCGCTGCCGGCTTGAGGGTCGCTAGTCCTTCCAGAGATTGCACGGTCTCGGCCACGATCAGGCACTCCTCACGTTCTTGCGATTCATCGCGGCGACATCGAGCTTTTCTGGCTTTTGCGCCTCATGCGGATGCTCGGGACCAGGATAGACGCGCAGGTTTCCGAGTTGGACGCGACCGAGTGGTCCGCGCGGCAACATGCGTTCTATAGCCTTCTCGACGATCCGTTCCGGGAAGCGTCCTTCCAGGATTGCCTTGGCGCTCCGCTCTTTGATCCCACCAATGTATCCCGTGTAGTGGTGATAAACTTTTTTCTCGCGCTTGCGCCCGGTAAGCACCGCCTTCGCCGCATTGATGACGATGACGTTATCCCCGTCGTCCACGTGAGGCGTGTACGTCGCCTTGTGCTTCCCGCGCAGCCGCATTGCGACGATCGAGGCCAATCGCCCGACGACGAGCCCAGTGGCGTCGATGGTCACCCACTTCTTTTCGATGTCGGCCGCTTTGGCCGAATAGGTCTTCATGACTAGTCCCTGAAAACGTGCGCGCGGCAGAGCCGCGCGATTTGCAGGTATCTACCGAGGGCCTATTCGGTGGTCAAGTAATACTTTCAGAGGTTTGTGTTATCTATCAATGCGTTATGAGAATGGTAATTTGATACCCAGAATTAGCTAGCGGCTCTCCGGGATTGAATAGGTCGATGTGACGTGAGCGACTGCATCTGAAGAGCCATCCGAGTAAATCGTGACCTCCCCCACCGCCAGGCGTTTGCCGATCTTCATTAAGCGGGCATCCGCAATCAGGTCGGCCTGTGCCGGTTTGCGCAGAAAGTTGATGTTGAGGTTAGTTGTGACCGCCAAAGGTTGCGGGCCGATCGCGGAAAAGACCGCGACGTACATTGCGAAATCGGCAAGCTCCATCATGGTCGGCCCGGAAATCGTGCCGCCGGGCCGAATGTGGTTTTCCTGAAAATGGCGTCGCACGCGAATATCCGCATAATCCACGCGCTCTATTGTCAGGCCGCAGCCCGGATAAAAGGCCTGAGGAAAAACCTCGTGCAACAAATTTCCGATTGCCTCGGCATCCATCGCCGGAGCCGGCATGCGCGTCCCCCCTTTGCCGGCCAATCCGGCAGCTCTGGTCATAGTCTGCGGGGTATTCAGGTCAATCAGGGATTTCAGGCCTTGCCGTAAAGCGCACGCAGTTTGTTCTTTGCCATCTCCAATTTCCACTTTCGCGTCCGGGATAGACCTTTTCCGGCGCGGTTTATGAAGAAGGTGAGCATAGACATAGCGGATCTATAGGCACTCGTTTTGCGGCGCCGGCTGCGGTCGGCGAAACGCTTGAGAGAGCGGGCAATCTTCCGGGGGTTCGATTTGGTAAAAACGCCTTTTTCGAGCGTCAGCGCATCGCTTTCACGGGTCACCAGCGCAGACCAGCGTCGTCTATGCTTTGATCGCTTCGATTTTGTACGCCTCTTGGCCATGGCTCCGCGTTAACGCGAATAAAAGCCATGTCGTTCCGAGCCTTGCATGGGCCTCGCTTCGGCTTAACATTGGCAGATTAGGTTTGTGGGATTGACTGAATGACCGCTCCAACCACTTCCCGCGCGGCCGACGCCCAGGCGCCGGAACTGCTGCTGGAATATCACAGTGACAGCGCTGTACTCATTCTCAATCGCCCGCAAACGCGGAATAGCCTGTCCGAAGCAATGCTGACGGCGCTATCCGACGCTCTCACGGAAATTGCTGCGGACAAGGCGGTGCGCGCGGTCGTAATCGCCGCCAACGGCCCCGCCTTCTGCGCCGGTCACGATCTCAAGGAGCTTACCAGCCGGCGCAGCGATCCCGACGGTGGGCGCGCTTATTTCCGCTACATGATGAGCCTTTGTAGCAAAACAATGCTTCAGATCGTCAATCTACCTCGGCCGGTGATTGCCGCCGTCCAGGGCGTCGCGACCGCGGCAGGCTGCCAGCTCGTCGCCAGCTGCGATCTCGCAGTCGCCTCTACGGCCGCAAAATTCGCCACGCCCGGTGTGGACATCGGGTTGTTTTGCTCGACCCCGATGGTTGCCCTCTCGCGCAACATCGCGCGAAAGCACGCCATGGAAATGCTGCTCACCGGCGACGCCATTACGGCGGAGCACGCCTACCGCATGGGTTTGATTAACCGCGTGGTCAGCCCAGGCAAGGAACGTGAGGAAGCCTTCGCGTTCGCGCGAAAGATCGCGGGCAAATCCAGCCATATCGTCAAGATCGGCAAGGAGGGATTTTACCGTCAGGCCGAGATGAACCTCGGCGACGCGTATCAATACGTTTCGGAAGTGATGGTCGAAAACCTGATGGCGCGCGATGCCGAGGAAGGGCTGAACGCCTTTATCGAAAAGCGGGAACCGAAATGGGAGGACCGCTGACTGCGCCCATGGCGTCAACGGCGTCGAGTTTCATGGAGAGCCACCGGTTCCCGGTGGCTCTCTTGTTTTGCCGCGCGGGCTCAGGCGATAAGCGGCTCGTCTTGCGCAGCTTCGCTCTTGCCGTGATCGGCCACCGGGCGCCCGGCACTCGGCAGCTGCAACACCGTCGCGCTTTGGCCCTCGCAAAGATCGGTCACCAGCACGATCTTTCCGTCCGGGAATTCCAAGGCATCGTGGTGAGCCGCCGGCCGGTTGAGATTGACCTGCCGAAAACGCGCAACTTTGTGCGTCGACTTGCGCGTCGGCAAGAACCGGAATGACGCATCGCATTCAACTTCTTTTTCGAATGCAACCTCGGTCCCGGGCATCAGGCACACGGCAACACGCGGCTCCGCCGGATCGGCAAAACCGCGCGTGATGGCATTGGGAAATTGAGTTGAAACCAGCTTGTCGCCGACCTTAGCGGGTCGAGACGCAACGTCGTGAAGACTGTAGTCACACATCGAACGCCTCCTGTTTGTGCACAACCTAGGCGGCGCCCCTCAGCGTTCGGATGGCAGCAAATCAGCGTGACCTTCTTATGTCGTCCGCTACCGCAATCCTGCCCAATTCAATTCGCGCGGCCCTACCGTGAGCAACAGCGAAAGACTATCTTTGTTCCGCTCGGGACAGCGATCGGGTCGGTTACAAATGAATAACTCAAGCCGGGTATTCACACCGGCCGCGCAACAGGCTCAGGCCGAGCGTGGATCGGCAAAGGCCTACGCGCGCCGCATGGCCGAAGGCTTTCCGGACCACGTCACGCCGGAGCTTGCGAAATTTATTGCAGAACAGGATACCGCCTTCCTTGCGACCGCGAGCGGTGACGGCGCGCCGTACCTGCAACACCGCGGTGGGCCAAAAGGCTTTATCAAAGTTATTGATGAAAAAACGCTCGGCTTTGCCGACTATCGCGGTAACCGGCAATACATCACACTTGCCAATTTATTGGAAAACGATCGCGCGTTCCTGTTTCTGCTCGATCCTGCACGCCGCCAGCGGATCAAGATCTGGGGCCGCGCCCGCATGATCGAAAATGACCCGGCTCTGATCGAGCAGCTGTTCGACAGCGGTTACAAGGCTAAGCCCGAGCGTGCGATTCTGTTCACGATTGAAGCCTGGGACGTGAATTGCTCCTCGCACATCGTCACGCGATTCACCGAGGCCGAGATCGAGGAAGCGTTTGCCACTGTCCAGGCCAGGATCGCAGAGCTGGAGGCCGAGAACACGCGTCTGCGTGCGGCTCTCGAAAAGCAACCGGCAGCGCCGTCCGAATGAACCACGACAGCTATCACGACAGCTATATCCGCGGCATTCTCAATACGGTGAAGACGATCGCCATGGTCGGAATCTCGCCGAAAGACAATCGGCCGAGCTATTTTGCGTTCAAGTATCTGCTCGAGCGGGGCTACCGCATGATCCCTGTCAACCCAGGGCAGGCGGGCAAAGAGATTCTTGGCCAAAAGGTCTATCGACGTCTCTCGGAAATTCCCGAACCGGTCGATATGGTCGACATTTTTCGCAATTCCGCCGATGTGCCGCCTATCGTCGAGGAGGCGATCACACTCAATCCGAGGCCTCAGGTGATTTGGATGCAACTCACGGTGCGCAACGATGGTGCAGCGCGACTCGCTGAGGAAGCGGGGATGAAAGTTGTCATGAACCGTTGCCCGAAGATCGAATATGGTCGTCTTTCGTCGGAGATTTCCTGGATGGGGGTTAACTCACGGACGATTTCTTCGAGGCGTCCGCAAGGGCTGGGGAACGGTGTTCAGCGCATGCGTCTTGGCCCAACGACCGACCGGGACGGCGACGCCTGAGTTCTTTGTTGTCCGCTGCGATGCGGTTCTGCCTTGACGCCACCCCTCCGCGCCCGCACTAATCGCCGCTTCATTCGGTGCGGGATGGCTTTTTTCATTTCATAGCGCGATCGGAGGTCCTATGGACGACGTTGAACGCAACCCGGGCTTCGCCACACTGGCAATTCATGCCGGCGCCAAGCCCGATCCAACCACCGGCGCGCGTGCCACACCGATCTATCAAACCACCTCATTCGTGTTCGACGACGTCGATCACGCCGCTGCGCTGTTCGGCCTGCAGACCTTCGGCAATATCTACACGCGTATCGGCAATCCGACCTGCGCCGTACTGGAGGAACGCGTCGCAGCACTGGAGGGCGGCACGGCCGGGCTTGCCGTTGCCTCCGGCCATGCGGCGCAAGTGATCGTTATGCATGCGCTGATGACACCAGGCGACGAACTCGTCGCCTCGAAAAAACTGTACGGCGGTTCAATCAATCAGATGAACCATTCCTACAAGAATTTCGGCTGGAACGTCGTATGGGCAGACCCGGACGATCTCGCTTCGTTCGAGAAAGCAGTCACGCCCAAGACGAAATGCATTTTCATTGAGTCGATCGCAAATCCGGGCGGGGTCATTACGGACATCGAGGCGATTTCCAAGATCGCCCGCAAGGCAGGCGTACCGCTGGTCGTCGACAACACCCTCGCAACGCCGTACCTGTGCAAGCCGATCGATTTCGGCGCCGATATCGTCGTGCATTCGCTCACGAAGTTTATCGGCGGCCACGGCAATTCGATCGGCGGACTGATCGTCGACTGCGGCACCTTCGATTGGTCGCGTGACAAAAAATATCCGATGCTCTGCGAGCCGCGCCCGGAATATCAGGGGATCGTGCTGCATGAAACGTTCGGCAATTTTGCATTTGCCATCGCCTGCCGCGTGCTCGGCCTGCGCGATCTCGGGCCTGCGCTTTCGCCCTTCAACGCGTTCCTGATCCTCACCGGCGTCGAGACGCTTCCGTTGCGCATGCAGCGGCATTGCGAAAACACGCTTGCCGTCGCCGAATGGCTGTCAAAACGACCTGAAGTCGCATGGGTAAGCTACCCGGGTTTATCGGGCGACAAGTATCACAAGCTCGCAAAGAAATATGTGCCAAAGGGCGCCGGCGCGGTCTTCACTTTCGGCCTGAAGGGCGGCTACGACGCCGGCGTGAAGCTCGTCTCCAACGTCAGACTGTTCTCGCACCTTGCCAATATCGGCGATACTCGCTCACTGATTATTCACCCGGCCTCGACCACGCATCGGCAACTGTCCGACGCGCAAAAAGTCCAGGCAGGTGCTGGCCCCGATGTCGTGCGGCTGTCGATCGGCCTTGAGGACAAGGAAGACATTATCGCCGATCTCGAGGAGGGCCTGACGGCCAAATAACGGATCAGGATTTGGTCAGCGTGCGGGCAACGTAGTCGCGGATGTAGTCCAGCGTTGCCGGCGCAGCCCATATGTCGGTGACGACTTTGTCGGTCGCCTGGCCGCTCTTTGTCAGCCTCTCCGTTACCGGCTGCCGGATCTGCAACTTGGTTTGCGCAAATGCTGCGGGCGAGAGTAACGACAGTTCACGCGCAACCGCAATGGCATCTTCCAACAGTTCACCAGGTTCGGCGACTTCGTCCACCCAACCGCGCCGCAAGGCTTCGTCCGTCGCGTAAGTCGCGCCCGAAAGAGTGAACTCCGGCAAATGGCGGGGCGGAACCGCAAAGCGTACGACTTCGAAAGCCATCGCCGGAAACGGCACGCCCACCAGAATCTCCGTGACGCCGATACGGCCGGCATCGCGCGCCATGAGGCGGCGATCGGCGCAACAGGCGAGCACGCAGCCGCCGGCAATGGCGTGGCCGTTGACCGCGGCCACCACTGGTTTCGGGTGGAAGAACACCGCTTCGTAAAGACGGTGCAACGTAGGTAGGAACCGCCGAGTGTACTCGGCTCCGCCCGCACTCAACCGCTTGAGATCGACGCCGGCGGAGAAGATCTTTCCCCTTCCCGTCAGCACGACCGCCTTGGCATCGGCCTTGCGCAAATCGTCGAAGCGGGCCGCCAGAGCGTCGCAAAATTCGATGTCGAGCGCGTTGGCCTTGCCATGAGTCATCGTGAGAACAGCAACGTCGTCGACGATTTTGCTATCAATCATGCGCCCTGCTCCGCCTGTCTTCGATCCGCGGCCAGTGAGCCGCCCCGATGCGATAGACGCTCGGCATGGATCACCGCCACGCTGAATACCAGAATTGCCAGCACCTGGTGCGCAAGTGCCAGCGGCAGTGGCGCCTGATGCAGCAGCGTCACAATTCCAAGCCCAGCCTGCAAGGTGATCGCGCCGGCAAGCGTCAGGGCGCTACCCAAGCCCACGCGCGCGCGCCATGTATCGCAGGCGTGCAACGTCGTGAGAGCCCAAATTGCATAGCCGACCATACGGTGATTGAACTGGACGGTGAGCGTGTTTTCGAAAAAGTTGCGCCACGCCGGTTGGATGAACCACAGCCTTTCAGGCGAAGGCACGAATGCCCCGTCAATAAGCGGCCAGGTATTGAAGACGAGCCCGGCATCGAGACCGGCGACCAGCGCGCCGAGGTAGATCTGAAGCAGCAGCAGCGCGGCAAGCGCGAGCGCGCCGAAGCGCAGGCGTGCCGGTGCCATGCTCGGGGATTGGTCCGCGAGTTGCCGGGCAGTCCACAAGATCGCCGCATAAATCGTCGTGGCCAGCGTCAGATGAAACGCCAGGCGATATTGCGATACGCTGACGCGCTGCGTCAGACCGGAAGATACCATCCACCAACCAACCGCCCCGAGTGCAGCTCCTGCGCCGAAAATCGCCCACAACCGCAATCGAAGCCCGGGAGGAATCGCGCCGCGCCAGAGAAAATATAATAGCGGCAGCAGGAACACAGCGCCGGTCAGCCGCGCCAGCAGGCGGTGCGACCACTCCCACCAATAAATCGTCTTAAAGGCATCAAGACCCATGCCGCGATTGAGCTCGTGATACTGCGGGATGGCCCGGTACTTGGCGAACTCAACCTGCCACTCAGCCTGCGAAAACGGCGGCAAGATCCCCGTGACCGGCTTCCACTCGACGATTGAAAGTCCGGATTCCGTGAGCCGCGTCGCTCCACCGACAACCAATGTGAGCAATATCATTGCGGCCGAGATCAGCAGCCACAGCCGCACCGGCCGCAAACGAACATTGGACGCTTTGATCGGTTCGTGCATCGTCTTGCTTGCAGGAGACGGCGCGGACCATATAGTCCGCAGCGACGCCCCGCAAATGAGAGGCAAGACCGCCAGCCATGTCGATCCGGACCCGCAAACTGGTCGGCGCCGTCGCGCTCCTTGCTCTGGTCATCTTCTGGGGCCTTTTGGCCATGGCGCTGGCACAATCCGTGCTGACCAATATCAACGGCTGGGTGGCGACGATCTATTATATTGTCGCCGGGCTCGGCTGGGTGCTGCCTGCGATGCCGCTAGTCAGCTGGATGGCAAAACCCGACGCTAAGCCACGCTGAGCCGACGGAACCGGTTCCAGACCGCCGTACCTGCGCCCGACATCATCACCTTCAAATAACGCTGGCGCTGAAACTCACCGTTGACGGAGATGCGCGGCAGCGCGGTCAAATAGTCGCGATGCACCTTGAACAGCACGCCGGGCCGCGTCGTCAGCGCGGTCTTGAAGCCGAGTTCGGCGGCAATGCGGAATTCACGCGGGCCGGCCGACGTCACGTCCCCGACGGGAAATGCAAGGTGCTCAGGGCGTTTTCCGAGCGCCGCCTCCAACACGGCCCTGCTCATTTCCATCTCAGCGCGCACGGTCGCATCGCTCGGCACCTTTTTGAGCATCATGTGATTGACCGTATGCGCGCCAATTGTGCACAGCGGGTCGGTGGCAAGTTCGGCGATATCTTGCCAATTCATGCACAGGTCGCGGCAGAACGAGACCACATCGACGCTGTAACACGCGCAAAGGTCGCGCACCATGCGACGTACCTCTTCTTCCGTCTTCATGCTGCGCAGGTAGCTGTAGATCGCAGCGTAGAGCTCGCGTTTTTGTCGCGTCGTCGCGCATTCAAAATATTGATCGGCGCCGTTGATCACCACTCCGATGCGATTGTTTCGCGCAATAACTGCCTCGAGCGCGATCCACCACAGTTCACCCAGTCTGTCGGGAAAACTGGTCGCGATGAACACCGCAAACGGCAGTTTGTATTTCCGAAGCAACGGGTAGGCCCATCGCAGGAAATCTTTGTAGCCATCGTCAAAAGTGAGACAGACGAAACGCCGCGCAAAATCGCCCTCGATGTAGCGTCGATGCATTTCGTCGAGCGACACCACGTCAATGCGCGAACGCACAAGCTGTCGCAGCAGACGCTCGAGAAATTCCGGCGTAACCTCCAGAAGCCGGTTCGGCTGGAACGCCTCGGGCCGCGGCGGGCGCACATGGTGCAGCGCGAGGATGGCACCGACGCCGCCGACGAGCGGACGCAGCCAATGGTGCAGCCCACTGAAATACATCGTCTCAAAGCCGGCGCGAATGATAGTTTTTTTCAATGTCGGTGAGCTCCCCGGCCCCTGCGGCAATTCAATTTACTACCCCAGCTGTTTGTTGAGAAATCTTGGCGAAGATTGGCTACGCCCACTGTCGCTCCCAGCCCGGTCACGTCCGACCGGTGAAGAGATAGGCGCTCACCCTTCGTTTGACACACCCGCGGTCATCCCTATAGTCCGCCCCGTTCTCGGTCGGGGCGTGGCGCAGCCCGGTTAGCGCACCAGTCTGGGGGACTGGGGGTCGTGGGTTCAAATCCCGCCGCCCCGACCAGCTTGCCTCCGAGATCAGTTGAACGGCCGCGCTTTCGCGATTACGCTCGTCAAATCAGGAGCGTCCGCATGATTGCATCAAAGGCCTATTTGTTCTTCCGCTATGCCCGGTGGCTGCTTTGGCTTGCCGCCTTGGCTTATGCTGCCGAGTATTTGCTTCATACCCGCAGCCATTTGGATTCGTTCAACCACCTGCTGCGAACGACCGAATTCTGGATGTTCGCGCTTCCGAATTTGGCGATGTTCGCAGGATTTTTCGAATTGATGATGCGCGACAAGGCGGGCCTTCCGCGACCAAAATTCGGTCAACTCGGCTTGCCACGTTGAGCGGAATAATTCCACCGCCCTGATCCGGTGGCGCCGAAGTCGATGGCGATCTGTGCCAGGAAGGCCTTTGACCGCGCGGCCTCGAGGTAGGCAATTTCGTTTTTCAATCTATCGATCTCGCGGCGGCAAAATTCAGCATCTTCGACGGCGTCTTTCGCGTCGGATTCAAGTCTATGCAGGAACTGCCGTAGACGAATGAGATCCGCATCGGTCGGGGCTTTCAGCATGGCCGCGATCGTAACCGGCTTGCGCGGCGCGAAAAGTGGTTTTCCACTTACAAATAAAACTGTTCACGCGTTTTTTGACCGCTTCAGTCCGGCGTATGTAGCGACACCCTGAGCCGGGCGCGCCGGCGCAACCAGCTGGTAGCGCGATACTTCGGATCGTGCGTAATGGCCTGCATTCCGTCGAGCACGGCGAGGACCCGCCCAGGGCCGAGCACATCTCCAAGAGCGAGAGGCCCTTTCGGATAGTTGAGGCCTAGCTCAACGGCCGTATCGATGTCGGTCGGCGTTGCAATGCGCAATTCGGCGATGCGCGTACCGATATTGACGATCATCGCGAGCAACCGCTGCACGACGAAGCCCGGACTGTCGTTGATCACGGTGACCGGTATTTTTTCCGTCGACAGCGCCGCCAAGGCAGCGGCCAGGATGTCCGGCTTGGTGAGCGGCGTTTTCATCAGCGTCCGGCGTCCGGAAAAACGCCCGAACATGTCGACAGCGACGGTCCGCGCCGGATCGAGTTGCAACCGCACGGCGGCACCCGAGGCATCCTCCCCAAGCGGCGCGACGAAGCACGGAATTCCCGCTGCTGGCGTGCCGCCGAACTGGATTTTGACGCCAGCGCCTTTCAGCCATTCGGCAAGCTCGGCCCCGCCGTCCTCGCTCGCGACCCAGGCCGCGGCGGGCTTCGTCCCCGGCGGGACTGGCACGGTCGGTTTGTCTTTCGCAGGCATGCCCTCGTAGCTGTAGAAGCCCCGCTTCGACTTCCGACCGAGCAGACCACCCGCGACGCGCACCGCCATTTGTGTCGATGGCTGATACATCGGCTCGTCGAAAAATTGTTCAAAGATACTCACCATCACCGCGTGGGTGACATCGCCGCCGACAAGATCGAGCAGCTCGAAGGGCCCCA
>Ga0247793_1000065_pt1 | contig 18981 bp, 15 predicted proteins | sample UWRJS223509R6_FD_180939 | JGI IMG/M metagenome (GOLD analysis project Ga0247793, IMG submission 180939) | Soil microbial communities from Arlington Agricultural Research Station in Wisconsin, United States - UWRJ-S223-509R-6 | ecosystem: Environmental > Terrestrial > Soil > Agricultural land...
GGCGGGAACCGGCGTACGGACCAGATCGTGCTCGACAAAATGCGGCCGTGGCGGAATTGGTAGACGCACTAGCTTGAGGTGCTAGCATCGAAAGATGTGGAGGTTCGAGTCCTCTCGGCCGCACCAAACAATAATGATGTCGATTTTCATTTTACAGTACCAACTCTTTTGTCGCCAAAACCCAGAACTCGAATATTTCGGTCGGTGACATTGGGTGTCCGCTTTTGCGGTCGCGATTAGGGGTAAAGCGGACATGACTTTGTGCAGTGCGAACGTCCGCTTTTGACCCAAAGCGGACATCGCGTTTTCCGGTCGAGTAGACCCGCGCTGGCCAAGCAAAATCGTTGAGGACAGTGGCATTTGCGCAACAGGCGCGTGATTGAGCCTGTCGTATGGTTCTCCATCATTTTCGCAGGAGGGGCGCTATGAAAAAAGGTCTTTTGATTACGGTCGCGGCCTTCGTACTGGTTTCGGAATCCCGCATCGCCGTCGCTGACAGCACAGACGATGCCATTCGGCGGTTGGAGGCAAAAATTGACGTGCAGGCAAAAGACCTGAATGCCTTGGCCAAGGAAAATGCAGCGCTGAGGACTCGGCTAAATCGTATCGAGGGCACACGTGCCACATCGACTGCGCATGTTGCAGCAACCGGTGCTGCCGCTGTGTCAGCGAAGCAGGAACCATCCCATGCGATGGCGGCTTCGTATCCGGTAAAAGCAGTGCCTGCTGTAGCGCCACCGCCGCCACTATGGAACTGGACCGGATTCTACTTGGGTGGCAATTTGGGCGTGGGCATCTCGCGTAACCAATTTGCACAAGGAACCTGTGACGGGCGGGACAGCGACTTATTTGAGCTTTGTGGCGAAGCCTACAACCCCTCCAATTTCGGGGCCAGCACCTATCTCGGTTCTCATAATGGCCTCGGCATCGTTGGGGGCGTCCAACTTGGTTACAATTGGCAATTTGCCAACTCGCCTATCGTCGTCGGAATCGAAGGCACATACCGCTGGGCGGACATAAAAGGGGACCACCAGAACGGCTTTAACGAAGCGAACAACGATGTGATTGGATTTGAGCGGTTCGCTACCAAGACCAATGGCATCGCCACAATTGTCGGCCGCCTCGGCATTGCCTCGGGCTCGCAGGATCGGACGCTGTGGTACGTCACCGGCGGCGGTGCCTGGAGGAATACCAAAATTGCGTCGGTCGCGACACTTCAGGAAAGCGGGGACTTTTTTACAGGCGCCTACAGTGGGAGTGTAAAGAACTGGGGCTGGACGGTGGGCACCGGCGTTGAATGGGGCCTGTCTGACAATTGGTCGACTAGGATCCAGTACGACTACCTGAATTTCGGTAACAAATCTGTCGACTTCCCTGGAACGGAATGTGATGAGACCCCAATCTGCCAAAATATCACTCGGACTATCGACCTCAATCAGCAGATCCATATGGTCACCGTCGGCCTCAACTACCGCTTCAACTGGTGGCGCTAGCTGACAACCGCAACCCTTGCATGGAGAGCCCCGGGCGTTGGCCCGGGGTTTTTTTATGGAGGCTGGCAACATCGAAGGGCAAGGACAATTGTGCACCTCGGTGCCGTTGCGTACCCAGCAGACACCGGGATCCGGCTCGTCCAAATGCCCGTCGCGCTCCGCATTAACAACTTAGCTCTGCCCTTATGAAATCGCGATAGGGCTCGGCACATCCGCGGTCATCGGCAACTTTCGGCAGTGGACCGTCAGCCCAAGGTAAGCCGCATAGGTCCGCCGCCACACGTACGGCCGCGGCGGGGTTTGCGACCATGTCCTCATAGTCAATTACGCGTACGATATTTGGAAGCTTTTTCGCCAATAAATCTATCATTTGATGATACCAGACAATAGAATCGCGCGCAGATTTCACATTGTACGAGTAGACATTGCCCGTGCGGTAGAACCGCTGGTAAACGCGCAAGATGTTGTCCTCTAGATTTCGCTTCAAGCAGATGAAGCGTACGTTTGGAAATACGCTTGCGAGCGCGTGTGAATCGAAAATGCGCCCCGGGCTTGTGCTGGTGAAGACTCTTGCTGATCCGCTCCGCTGTGCTATTTCCTCTGCGTAATTGTCGCGACATTGCGGAAACAGTTGCAACGGGACCAATTCAATGTGATCCGTTGGGGGCAAGCTTGCCGATTGGAACGTCCGACGGATGGCTTTCTCTAGGCTCGGGTTCTCGTAACCGCGCTTGACGCCGTCGAGTGTGGCTACAAGCTGCTCCATTGTTGTCTTGCCGCTCCGCGATGGCCCGAGAATGAAGAGAGAAATCGGCTGTCCGCTGTCCCGGTTATCACCCACGGCCTTAATCGGATTTTCCTGTAACCACGTCAGTGTATTCCTCTGCCGCTCGGACAACTCGCGGAAATCTTTCTGCCTAGCAAGAAAAATCGCGCGGTTAACCGACGCAAGAAGTTGCCAGGCCTCCGCATGGCGGCCCGCTTTGTCGAAAGCCCAAGAGCGTACGAAGGTCGCGGCTTCAGCGAGCTCTGGGCTGTCGGTTTGGTTAGCAGACAATTTGTCGAGCTCAGCAAGCAAGTCGACGTTGATCAATGCCAACGGCAGGTTGCTGAGTCCAAGCAGGACCGAAACCGCGGACATTCCTCGCTTGATAAGGCCTTCGTACACCTCCACCGCTTCAGCATTTTGACCGAGGTGCATGCAAACATTGCCCAGCCCCATTAGAGCGGGGAACAAGGTGTCTTCAAGCGCGACGGCCTCTCGAAACGCCTCCTTGGCGCGTTCGTACTCGCGCTCCTCTTGATAGACTTGACCAAGCGTCACGAGGATATTGGGGTCTCGCGGCTTGATGGCTCGCGCCCGCTCCAGGGCTAGCGCAGCCATGTCGGTCGCTCGAAGTTGCAGACAAACCGCAGCGAGCGCCGTAAGCGTCTTCCAACTTCGCGGATTGAGCATCGCAGCGCGAGATAGATGGTCGAACGCCCGATCATAATTTTCCTTACCGGCATGGATTAAGCCAAGCGTATGATGGGCCGCCATGTAGTCGCGGTGCTCGCGGATTAGGGATTCGCAAATCTTCTGGGCGCGATCGAACTTGCCTTGTTCACGCAGCTGGTCTGCTTCACCCAGTCGATTATAACTGTCCTGCAGCACATTGGTGCCGCTGCGAGGTGCCGCCGGGGTGGTTGGCGGCCAAGGGACCGACTTGGTACCAATTGTCATTATTGCTCTCTACTCTCCCTTCAGCTCCCGGTGAAATACGAAATAATAATCAATTCGAAAACAGCCGATACCCTTGGCTTAACGATCTCTTTTCTTGGCCGAGCGGACATACTAATCGAGCGAGACGGCGCCATGTCCGCTTTTGGCCCTTAGCGGACATGGGCAAGTGCACTGCAAATGTCCGCTATTGGGGGTAAAGCAGACATGACCTCTTGCGGGAATCCGCTTTCGCGGTCGCTATTGGGGATAGAGCGGACATGACGTATTGCGGCGCACATGTCCGCTAATGACCCGAAGCAGACATCGGGAGCAGGCGTGCAGGGTTGTATTTTGCTCGCCAAATCCGCGACCTAGCCCTGTGACCAAATGGCCACAAACCCAAGATTTCTTTCTTGTGTACTTAGTGCCAGCTACAGTGTTTCTCAGTCGCTTTGGGGTATTTTCAACCGCAGTGCTGGAGGGTCTCGTTATGCGCCACTTGTCGGCCACACTGATCGCTGCTTTTGCCGCCGCCGGAATCACGCAGATTGCGTCGGCAGCGGACATGCCGCGGAAGGCGCCGGTCTATTCGCCGCCGGCCGCGCCAATGTTTACGTGGACTGGCTGCTACATCGGTGGTCAAGTTGGATACAAGTGGGCAAATAGCGACCCAACTTGGGCGAACAGCGGCAATCCAGCGGTCATTCCTTTCGGAACTCCGCTTACGGCAAACCAACATCTGGATGGTGTAGTCGGCGGCGTCACTGCCGGCTGTAACTATCAATGGACCCCAAATTGGGTTGTTGGCATCGAGGGCGATTACAGTTGGGCCGACCTTGATAGCGAGAGTCCGCTGTTACCTCCTGCGAATACGCAGCATGTGTTCGGAATCAAAGAACATTCGTTTGCCACGCTACGCGCTCGGGCGGGATATGCTGTTGATCGTTGGCTTCTCTTCGTCAGCGGCGGCGCTGCCTGGGCTCGAGTCGAGACCTTCGATACGAACGTAGGAATTAACTTCACGATATCTAATACAAACACCCGAACAGGCTGGACTGTAGGCGGCGGTGTCGAATACGCATTGACAAACAACTGGCTGGTCAAAGCTGAATATCTTTACACAGATTTGGGCACCAAGCGCACATTTAACAACGAACTTGGTGGCGAAGCCGACGTGCCGTTAACTCAGCATCTTGTTCGTGCAGGCGTAAATTATAAGTTTTGGTGAAACGTCGCGTTTATAAGAAAAAGAGACCCCACGTCCTTCCGCGGGCACTTTCTCTGCTTTTTGGCCGTTCAAACGAAGATAAGCAATATTTGCTCTGCTTGTAAGCGTGTCCGCTTTTGGCCCAAAGCAGACATGGGCTATTGCGCTGCGAATGTCTGCTTTTGCGAGTCCCGCCGCACGCCGAATACGGGCCTCGGCGCCATGTGACCGGATTGCTACAACCTTTGAGTTTCATGTGTACTTGCCGACAGCTGTATTTTTCTGCGGTCCATATGCCGGTATTCTATTTTTTGGACTTTGAATTTGGGGGTGCTCATGCGCCGCTTGTCCACCCGATTGATTGTCGCCATTTCTACCCTCGCTCTTGCGCAGATGGCGACAGCAGCTGACCTGCCGCGAAAGGCGCCTGCGTACGAGCCGCCACCGCCACCAGTCTATAACTGGACCGGTTTTTACGTCGGCGGCAACGTCGGCTATGGCTGGGGGGATTCGTCCTACAGCTTTTCCGCCGACAACGGCGCGGGTCAGGGGCTGTTAAATACGGGAATCAGCGGCGGCATTACCCCACGTGCCGGATCGTTCCGCACAACCGGAATCATCGGTGGTGGTCAGCTAGGTTATAATTGGCAATTCGGCAAAGCTTGGGTGGCTGGCATTGAAGCCGATATTGCTGCCTCCAGTGTGGGCGGGAACGGATCTCCTGCTGCGACTACCAACCTTGGCATTGGTGGGATTCAGCCGGCCCTAATTCCTGGCAGCCGCGATTTGGACTGGTTCGGCACGGTCAGAGCCAGAATCGGCTTTTTGCCCATGGAACGTTTGCTGGTCTTCGCGACAGGGGGCCTCGCTTACGGAAAAACTAGTTCTAATGCGAGTATTACCGTACGCGTGACCGGTCCAGTGATTCCTGTGCCCGCTGACGGTACGACGCTGAGCTGCGTGGGTGCCGTACAGTGCGTTGCTGCTGCCACATCGCAAACATCTGCAGGATGGACCGTCGGCGGCGGGTTCGAGTATGCGGTTTGGAACAATATCACTGTGAAGGCCGAGTACCTTTATATAAATCTCGGCGACCAAACGATTCACATGATCGCAGTTCCTCCGGCGGTCGGAACCGGCTCGGTTGCAGCAAACTTCGACGATGCCGCATACAATATTGTGCGCGTCGGCGTGAATTATCGGTTCTAGGATTTATGAGGCAAAGCCCCCGGCAATGCCCCGGGTTTTTCCTTTTGGGTGAGAGCCGAACTTGAATGTCCGCTTTTGGCCCTTAGCCGACATAGACGAGTGCGCTGTACACCTCCGCTTTTGGCAGACATGGGTTTTTGAGAGAAGTCGCTTTCGTGGTCGCTATCGGGGGTAAAGCGGACGTGACGTTTTGCGGTGCGAACGTCCGCTCCTGACCCAAAGCGGACATCTGATTATGCACGTGCGTCTGCCTGCCTAGATGATTTATGTACTGTATACGCTAAGGCTCACGCTACACATGAAGAGACCCACCATGAATTCGAATTGGGTAATGCAGGAAGAACATCTCCGGCTATTTGCGGGCATTGTATTTTTGGTTTTCGCCACCGGTTCCGCAATTGCTCAAGAGCCGAACAATGTCGCTTAAAGAACGGATAGTTGGGACTTGGGACCTTGTCTCGAACTACGCAGCCCGGCAAGACGGCTCCCGACTGGATACTTTTGGCCCCAACCCTACCGGCCGTTATATGCTCGATGCGGCTGGGCGCTTTTCTTACATGATTTATGGTTCGGGACGCCCACGTTTCGCATCAAATAATCGTCGGGAGGGAAGCCCTGAGGAAAACAAGGCGGCAGTCCAAGGGATGATCGCCTTTTTTGGAACCTACACCGTGGACGAGCCAACTCGCACAGTCACATGGCATGTCGAGCAGTGCAGCTTTCCTAACTGGGAGGGATCAGAACGAAAGACCAATGTCACTCTGAACGGTGATGATCTGTCGTATACCGCTGACCCTATTTCGTCATCTGCGGGGCCATACATTCCTCATGTGACGTGGAAAAGAGCTCGGTAGCAATGTCCGCTTTTGGCCCAAAGCGGACATAGACTAGTGCGCTGCATACGTCTGCTTTCGGGGGTAAAGCGGACATCGGCCGGATCGCCGGAATGTCCGCTACTAACCCAGTGCTTTTTCGCGTCTCGACGCTGATTGCCCCGCAGGCCCTTGGCTAAAGGGTAAAGTTTGCCAAGGGCCGGGCGTGTGACAGTCACGCGTCTGATTTTCGAGCAATGTCAGCTGTCGGACAGACGAGAACTTTTGGCGCATTAAAATTTTTAAATGCCTGGTCTGATCGAAACCGATAAAAATAGGACCGAGTAAAAGTCTCGCTGTGAGGGGCTGCCATGCGACCGTTTCAAGTATTTCCGCGACGGCGGATGATTCCGCATCCGTGCTGCGAACTCTGCGATGCCGATATGTGGCTTATCAGCATCGAGCCGGACACACCCGGACACGACAGGCGCACGTTTGAATGCCCAAGGTGCCAGCACGAAGTGATTGAGGTTGTGCAGTATCGGGAACTAGAAAACGGCAAGCTGATTTGAATTGATCGCCTCCTACGGAACTTGAGGGGGCCGCAGCTCACGCTACGACCCCCGTCGCGCGCCCAGGGGAATCAAGGGTAATGATGGGCGCGACGACGTTGGATTAATCCCCTCCGGGACACATGGTTTCAGCGCTACAATACGGGCCTCACTATCGCGCATTCCGCTGCGACGCGTGGCATGCTTCCTTTTGGGAGCAGAACGGACATCGGGCGGGCCCGACACCACGTGGGTTCGGGCGCGAATGGCGCTAAGTAACCTTACGGCCTACGCGCGCTTTGCTTCGTCTTACCACCGGCGCCAACCCCAGCCGCCCGGCCAACGCGCATTGCCGGGACTCCAACCACGTTGAAAAGGGAACCCGAAGCGGTCGTCGTACCGGCCGTCGCCCGCAAGGAGGGCCTCGGTCGAAGGCTCGCGCGTTATGAAGCCGCCCTGGGGCTGATTGCTCAGCACCGCGACAAACTCCGTGCGATAGTTGGTCTCGGCGCTCAGCGGCTCGTCCGAGACGATGACCGAGGATCGCGGCAATGCGGTTGGCCCAATGCGATCGACCACATCCTGTGGGATGGTGATGCGGTCGAGCGCGTTCTTGGCGTCGTCCGCGTCGTCGATCGTGACAGCCGTCCAGCGCAGGCCGGCGTCCGTGCGCGCCATCGCGGTGAATACATGCGTGCCGATCCGCTTCTCGGGATTGCGGATCGTGACCGGGACTTCGATGCTGAAATCGAACACTTCGCCCCCGTCGGGCCATCGCTTGTGTGTGTTGCGCCGTACGTAAAGCTTTTGGGTGGCGCGGCTGATGTAGATCGAGACCGGCACGAGCGCGAGTTGGGCATCGAGCGCCGCTTTGGCGGTGGCGGCCTTCCTGGCCTCGGCCGCCTTGACGGCCTCCTTTGCAGCGGCGGCATCGGGCTTCGACTTCGCGTCGGCCGTTGCGGTGTCGAACTGCTTCCCCGCTTCCGCGACCCTGGAAGCGGCCTTCTGCCTCCGCTCCTCGGCCCGTTGCTTCGCCTGGTCCGTTTTTGCGGCCGCGAGCGCCTTGTCGGCAGCCGCGAGTTCGGCATCGGCGCGGGCCTTGAGCGATGCCAGCTTGCGCAGCGACGCCGCGAGCGGCGCTGTCTCGCGCGCCGCTGCCGCGGCAGCTTTCTTGGCTGGGTCAACGGCCTTGGCGGCTTCCGCGGCCTCGCGGGCGAGCGGCTCGGCCCGCACCGACGCAGCCGCGATCGCCTCCGCCTTCGGGACGAGAAGCGCCGGATGGGAAAAATCGACCGGGGTTGGATCGCCCGGCGCGATGATCACCCGCATCCCGATCCGCGTCTTGTTGTATAGCCTCTCGGCAAAGCCAAAGGGCATCCGCACGCAGCCGTGCGAGGCCGCATAGCCGGGCAACGGCCCGCCGTGCAGCGCGATGCCATTCCAGGTGATGCGCTGCATGTGCGGCATCCAGGCGTCGTCATACATGTTCGAGCGATGGTCGACCTCTTTATCGACAACGGCGAAGACACCGGCCGGCGTCTCGCGTTCCTTGACACCGGTCGATACCGGCGCGCGCAGGACCCAGCCCTCGGCGTCGTAGAACGTGACTTGCTGGGTCTTGATGGACACGATCGCCATGATCAGCTCGCCTGCCTCGCGCGGCGCCGTCGCCTCTTGGGGTTGCGCGGGGCGCGCCTGTTTCGGCGCGGCGTCGGCGGTCAACGCCGTCAGTGCGGCCATCGCGGCGAGCGCCACAATGGCGGCAGGCCCCCAGCGCCGCACGGCCAAGGTCGATTGTGCCGTCGTCAATCGATTTACCATGCCATGCCCGGTTGGAATGCGTGTCCGCGTTTGCGTCGACCGAGGCTCAGATCGCGATATTCGGAACAGCCAACACCATAGGCGGCCAATTCGTTCCGGGGGACTATCGCACCTTCGGCTCGGACATCGCCTAATGCACTGCACATGTCTCAATTCTTCGTCGTTGCCAGCGAATAGCGCGAATACAGCTCGTCAACGCGTTGCTGCCACATGCCCACAAAGGCGGCGGAGGTCAGTCTATCGACTGATTTCCAGACATGTTTGATAGCGGGAAGCGTATTGCGCCAGATCGCCAGTTTGCACCACCGCTCACCTTTTTCTTTGCCTTCATCGGTGGCACACATGGACTTCCAGGCGATGCGCTTCGGATGGCTGACGTGTTGTGCGGCCCCCTGCCACCCTTGTTGATGAATCAAGTACAGGTCACTGAAAGTCGGTTTCCTGCCAGTCCCGAACTCGAAAAGGAGCGCCTCCGAGGCAAATTTGTAAGCGCCGGCGATAGCGTTGTCGCGCGGATCGGTAATGTTTCCTGAACCGTTTTGGTTGAACTCATTCTTACTGAGCTGGAATAGCCCGATATATGATCCGGTGCGTTGCTTTGGATTGAAGCCGGATTCGATTTTAGCCACGGCTTTCATAAAGTTGAAATCCAGACCGAAAGCATCAGAGGCGCGCGCGATCTCCTCAACAGGCGTTCCAACTGGAAGGTCTTTCATCGTCTTCAAAACAGTATCAGCCGGCTTCTCGTTAGGTGGGATTTCAGAAAAAACGTAATAAGCGAGAAGAGAGAAGTTCTGCTTGCGAGGCGTCGGATCAAGGGAATGATCCGGAATGGAGTCCGTTCTTTCTGGTCGTTCGACCAGAGCATTCGTTGCTGCTTGTTGTTCAATCAGAGCGTCGAAGGCCGCATCTAGTCGCGCTTGATCTTTTTCAAAGGTGTCGGAGCTGGTTTCCTCATTGCGTAAGAGCAATGGCCCATGCGGGACCGGCAATGCAGCGGTCACGAAATGACTCGATGAACTGACTTCGACCTCGACTGCCTCATCGGGCGAAGCGGTGCTCGTCGTCTTCCCAACAATAACTTGAGAAGCCGCAGCAATTGCGCATGCGGCTAAAAGGAAGGCGAACTGCAAGGGTCTCGTTTTTGGCAAATCAGTCCCCAAACGGAAGTATACACGTGAATATCCTGCAACAGATCAGCAGTATTTTACCGGCGTGCGGGGCCAAAGCGGACTGACTTTTACGCTTCAAAGACACCTATAGACCCTCATTTTGTGCCCAACTCATTGAAAATCATCGCTTGTGTGGCTTCTCTCGGCCGCACCGAACTGAAGGGCACCCACCCTTTAAAGCAATTGAAAGCACGGTTCGGGTAGGCTTGGCCCTCTCGGCGACCAGGGCCCCGATGAGCTACAGCGCATCGTTATCCTTATTCTGGCTGGAGATGGCCGTTCTGATCGGCTGCGTGGCGCTTTCCATCGGGATGCGAAGCAGGCCGGCCATGTGGGTGGCGCTTGGTATTGTGGCCCACTGTGCCATGTGGCTTGCGATGCATGACGAGGAAATTCTGATCAGACTGGTGGCGTCTACTCTGGTCTATCTCGGCTTGCTGAAATTCTCACCCAATGCTGCGCGCGTGTGGCTATGCGCGGGCGGAGCGCTCGCGGGCGCTTTTCTTTTAGGAACCACGGCACTTTCCCTGCTGATGAGTTTTCCGGGCCGATGGAGCGGATTTGGCCTCTCAATAGGAGCCACGCTGGTGTTTCTGGCTTCCGGCCTGCTGATCGGATTTTGGGTCGTACACCGCTGGACCGAGCCCGCGCAGCGCAGAGAAAGTCAGCCAGGACAAAAAGCGTAGGCGTCAAAGCTAGCAGGTCTGCGCTTTCTTTCGACGGCACCGAGAAATAAATCACAGATTTCCTGCAGCCTTTCGTTGTTCGGGCCGCTCCCGTTCAGCTGCGGCCCGCGGCGACATTCGAGCCGGTTGATTCACATCAATGCGCCGGCCGTGAAAATGCGTTCGAAAAACTGAAGCCGGCATGTCACATGCCGAAAACACTAGCTCACGAGAGCGTAACATGACCAAGCTCAGGATTTGGATCATTGCAATTATTGCCGCGGGAATGATTGTTGGCGCACAGAGCGCGCAAGCGCACTGCGATTCAATCGACGGGCCGGTTGCAAAAGCCGTTCAAAAGGCGCTTGAGACCGGGAATATCAATCCGGTTTTGGCCTATGCGCCAGCATCGGCCCAAGTAGAAATTCGTGCGGCATTTATGAAGTCGCGTAAGGTGCGCGGCCTTGGAGCTGATGCGCGCGAGCTGGCGGACCATGCGTTCATGGAAACGGTCATACGGCTCCATCGCGCCGGCGAGGGCGCCACATATACCGGACTAAAGCCCGCTGGCATCGACTACGGGCCAGTGATCCCGGCCGCTGAGCAAGCGGTGGAGACCGGCGATCTCGCGAAGCTCAAGGCAGCGCTCATGCATGAAATCGACCATGCCTTGCAAGAACGTCTCACACATGTGCGCAAGCTTCAGAAAGCTCCGTTGGAACCCAAGACCGACGCCGAAGTTCCGCACAGCCGGGAGCGCGTCAGCGGCGAACTAGGCTTCATCACCTTCGCTGAGAATTTGCGTCAGGCGGCGCTTGGAAAAGGCACCGAGCATCACGCTGACTGACGTCATGAGTTGTTATTAAAGCATGAGCCCGGCAAAAATCCGGAACTCTCTCATTGCCGGGCTGTGCGGCACAATCGTGCATTCCTTCCTTGTGCTAGTCCACAGCAAGACTGGTCCGCTGCCAGATTTTCAACCCAACGACGACCTTCAAAGAGGGCTGTCCCGGCTGATGGACACTGAGGTTCACCCGGGCGTCGCCTGGATGCTCCTGTTCTTCAACGGAGCGGTGATCTGGGGGTTCGTGTTCGGCCAAACCTACCGGTTTCTTCCTGGTAAGCGACCATGGCAGAAAGGGGTGTTTTTTGGCCTTTGCGCCTGGGCCTTGATGGGGTTTGTATTCTTTCCACTTGTCGATCGGGGCATTTTCGCCGTCGCGCTCGGTCACGGAATAGCGCCAGCAGTTCTTATGCTCGGGATGCTACTCACCTACAGCGTGACAATGAGTTTTGTTTATAATTTCCTGAACAGGGTGTCAGTCTGACCTGGCCGGAGGAGTCACACTCGCTGGCCGGCTTCAAAGTATTTGCCGCTATTGGCCACACCATCCCTGAAAGGAACACATGTGACCACGCTGGGGGTGGCTGTGCCACCAGTTGTTGGTGTTCGCAGCGTCGCCATGCAGGGCCGCAACATCAGGTCGGCGGCGTTTTTTGGTGGCGTCGCTCTTCGCGCGATGCCGCAGCGCGACCTTCGTCGGCGTCTCACGGCTGACACTGGCCTTCACGACACGAGGCCAGCCTTCCTTGTTGTATTCGGGTGCGCCGAGCAATTCCGGCACTGACGCAGGGCGCTCGCCGGCCGCGACGACCTGGACGACGCGGTACCGGCGTTCCTTCAGCTCCTTGAGCAGGACGGGTACGGCCAGCGCCGTCGCCGGATGGATGTCGTGCAGGAGCAGGATGCCGCGGCCTTTCTCTTCCAGCCGACGTATTGCGCGACGGACGATCTCGCGCGCACCGATATGCTTCCAGTCGTCGGCAACGACGTCCGCGCTCCACGTCACCAGTGTCTTCGACGCAAGATAACTCTCGATCGCATTCGTCCTGCCAAGGCCCGGGATGCGAAAGAAGGGGGAGATGGCCTTCGGGTCGCCAAGCGCGGCATCAACCGACTCGATACCGGTCTCTACCTGGCGTTCGGCCTTTTCCGTGCTCAGCCGCTGAAAGGCGAAAGGATGGTTCTGACTGTGGGTGCCGATCGTATGTCCGGCATTGTAGATACGCCGGACGATTGATGGGTAGGCGCGCGCCATTTCACCGACGAGGAAATAGGTCGCCTTCACGCATTCCGAAGCGAGCGTATCGAGGACGGCATTGGTAAAGGGAGGGATCGGGCCATCGTCGAAGGTGATGACGACCTCGTGGTCTTCGAGCGGCAGCGTTTGCGTGTATTGCATGCTGCCGATGCGGGCGAAGTCGGCCGGGTTGATGGTCAGAACGCGGCTGGTGCCAAGCGCATCCGGGTTGCCCGGGCACCGCTCTGCTGCGGAGGCGGCAACGCTTCCAACAAGACAAAAGACAAAAACCAATACGCTGCGCATCAGGCCCCCCGCGACCCGACCGCCTCCAACAGGAGGCCCCCGACCTTATTGTCCGCGACATTAACGGAGGATTATGCGTTGTGAACGCGTTTCAAGCCGATTCCAGTGGTTTTTTTGCAGGCGCGGTAAATAGGCGACACATTTTTACTGTAAATTGCCGCCCGCGTTCTCGGGGACGACGTGCACCACGCGAAAACCCCGCCGTTTGAGCTCACGCAAGAAGGCCGGCAGCATCCGGGCGGTCTGCGCTTTGGTATCGTGAAAGAGAACGATGCCGCGCCCGGCGTGCTCGATGCGCGACAGGATCAGGCGCAGCTCCTGCTCGGGGCTCATGGAAAGCCAGTCGCTCGCCCAGACGTCGGCTCCGAAAACCACGATCCCGCGCGCCGCCAGGCGATCGAGCAAGGCCTGGTTTGAAGCAAAGCCCGGGAAGCGGAAAAACGGCGTCGCCGGATTTGGCCCGCGGCTCCCGTAGATGGCGGTTTCGTCCGCCGCGATACCCCGGTCGATTTCGCCTTCCGCCCGCGGCAATGCCATGCGGCTGAGAAGAGGGTGGGAGTAGCTGTGATGGCCAAGCGTATGACCCTCGGCCATTGCGCGCCGCGCCAGCTGCGGGTGCGCGGCGGCATTGCGCCCGAGCAGGAAGAACGTGGCATGGACGCATTCCGCCTTGAGCGCGTCTAAAACTTTAGACGTGGTGCCCGGCCATGGACCGTCGTCGAAAGTGAGCACCAGCTCCTTCGCATTGAGCGGGAGCGTCGACGGGAAATGCTTGCGCCCGACGCGCGGAGTGACCTTGGCACTCACCGTGATGACGCGTTCGGTGCCCAGCGCCTGCGGATTGCCGGGGCAAGAGTCGGCCGACGCCGCAACCGGGAAGAAGCCGACAATCAAAACGAAAACGAAACGGGTCATGGTCAAACCGTTACACGAAATTAACACGCTAATCATTTGCCCCACGTGTAGGGAAGGGCGTACAAGCGTCGCGCTTTAATCGATTGTTGATGGCTTCGTAATGCTCGACCAAGACCAAACCGAGGCGACCGAGACTGCGCAACTGCCGCGCAACAAGGACGGCTCGATCCGCAAGACATTTGTCAAAAGTGTCGCCCGCAGGATCGAGACGGGCGACGCTTCCGGTCTGAGAGATCTGGTCGGTGACCTGCATGAAGCCGACATGGGCGCGCTGATCGAGGCGCTGGAGCCTGAGCAGCGGCCGCGGCTGGTCTCACTGCTCGGCATCGACTTCGACTTCACCGCACTGACCGAGGTCGACGACGCGGTGCGCGACGAGATTCTTGATGAGTTGCCCTCGCAAGCGGTGGCAAAGGGCGTCAGCGAGCTTGAATCCGATGACGCCGTCGCGATCCTCGAGGACCTGCCGAAAGACGAGCAGGCAGAGATTCTCGAGCAACTGCCGCAGCCCGACCGTGCCGCGCTCGCCCGCAGCCTGGACTATCCCGAAGAGTCCGCGGGCCGGCGCATGCAGACGGAATTCATTGCCGTGCCACCGGCCTGGAACGTCGGCCAGGCGATCGACTACATGCGCGAGACGCAGGAATTGCCCGAGCGATTTTTTGAGCTCTACGTGACCGATGAAGGAGGGCACTTCGTCGGCGCCGTTCCGCTCGACCGGCTGCTGCGCAGCAAGCGGCCGGTTCCCATTTCCGACCTGATAGAACGGGAGCGCCACCGCATCCGCGCCGACGAAGACCAGGAAGAGGTCGCGCGTATGTTTCAGCGCTATGACCTTGTGGCGGCACCGGTCGTCGATGCCGATGACCGGCTGGTCGGCATCATCACTTTCGACGACGTTGCCGACGTCATCGAAGAAGAAGCGGAAGAAGATATCAAGGCGCTGGGCGGCGTGCACGACGAAGAATTGTCGGATTCGGTCTGGAAGATCGCGCGCGGGCGCTTCAATTGGTTGCTGGTAAACCTCGCCACCGCGTTCCTTGCGTCTTCGGTGCTCGGGCTGTTCGAAGGCCAGCTGCAGAAAATGGTCGCCTTGGCGGTGCTGGCGCCAATCGTGGCGAGCCAGGGCGGCAACGCGACGACGCAGACGATGACCGTTGCCGTGCGCGCACTGGCGACGCGCGACTTGAGCGACGCGAATGCCTGGCGCGTGATCACGCGCGAGCTCATGGTCGGCCTTCTCAACGGCATCGCCTTCGCCGTCATCACCGGGGTGGCGGCTTATGTCTGGTTCAGGGTGCCGGGCCTGGGGCTGGTGATCGGTCTCGCCATGATCTGCAATCTGATTGCCGCCGCGCTCGGCGGAATCCTCATTCCGCTTGTGCTGAATCGACTCAAATACGATCCGGCGGTGGCATCGAGCCCCTTTGTCACCACGGTGACGGATGTCGTCGGATTTTTCTCGTTTCTCGGCATTGCAACACTGTGGTTCGGCCTCAGGTGACGGCTTTTGAGTCCCGGTTACACCTTGTTCACCTTGTTTGCTGACCAACGTTTAAAGGGCGCACCGTAACCCTATATCCCACGCCGCATTGCAGGCTGGGAGCGCTCCCGGTGCACGAAACCAATGCTGAACCAGCGGGCTCGCGCCCCCGCGGCTGGCTGCCGGCCTGGACGAAACGTCCCGATACGCCGTCACTGGAGTTCACGCGGCCGACGCCGGCAAAGCGGATTCTGTCGGCGTCGCGGCTGATCGGCGTGCTTTCGTTTGTCGCCGTTGCGGGCGTGTTCGCGATCGCCGCCATCGGATTTGGATTGGCGCGCCATAGCGACCAGCGGCTGTCGCTCGATCAGCATGCCGCATTGCGCAGCGCCATTGCAGAATTCCGCCCGACGCTCAACGGTTCAGCGGCAATTGATCCGCGGCTGTTGCGGATGGCAGAGCAGATTCCCGGTCTGAAAAACCTCAAATTCGAGAGCAGCCCCCCGCACGATCGCGAAACGCAACCGGTGATGGATTCCGCCGGCCGCATTACCGGATTTCTTACGTGGGATAACGGCCGTCCGATGAGTCAGGTCATGGGGCGGCTGGCGGCGTTCTTCGCAATCGTTGTCGTCGTCGTATTCGGCTTTGCCGCGTTGTCGCTTTGGCAGCTCAAACGGGCGCAACGGGAGCTCGCGGCGAGCGAGGTGGAAGCCGCGCGCGCCGCCGATGAAGACAGGCTGACCGGGTTGCCCAATCACGCGAAGACATTGGAACTGCTGGATCTTTTGCTCGCAGAGCGCGCCGACGATGAATGCACGACCTTTGCGCTGATCGAACTCGACGGCATGGATGATATCACCGCAACGCACGGCGTTCTTGGCGGGGATGAGCTCATCGTTGCCGTCGCCAGGCGAATAAGGGAAGGGCTGCCCGCGGGCGTGACATGCGGCCGCATTGCCGGCGATAAATTCGCGATTGCGATGACCGCGGCGCACGATGCCGACGCCGAGGCCGTCGTTCGCGCTGCCATCGACGTCATCGCGCGTCCCCATTGGGCCGACACGGTCGTGCGCGTGAGCGCACATGCGGGCTTTGCGCAGGCGCCGCGTCACGCGGCGACCCGCGGTGAGCTGACGCGCCGCGCCGACCTTGCGTTGCGTGCGGCGGCGAAACGAGGGCCTGGCGCGATCGTCGCGTTCGAGTTTGCCATCGATACGGCTTCCACCGATCAGAAATTCATCCATCGCGAGCTTCCGCGCGCGATCAGCGCGAACGATCTCGATCTGCACTATCAGCCAATCGTGTCGTCGCAGGGCGGGCGCATGGTCGGCGTCGAGGCTTTGCTTCGCTGGAACCACGTAACACGCGGATCGATACCGCCGGCAACGTTCATTCCGGTCGCTGAGCAAATGGGATTGATGGGCACGATCGGCGCATTCGTTCTGCGCCGCGCATTGCACGAGGCCAAGCGATGGCCCGAGGATCTTTACATTGCGGTGAATCTATCGCCGGTGCAGGTGCGCGACGGCACGATCGTGGACATGGTGCGTTCGGCGCTGGCCGAAAGCGGCGTGTCGCCGGGGCGGCTGGTGCTGGAAATCACCGAAGGCGTGCTCATCGACAATCCTGACGAAATGGTCAAGCGCATCAAGGATCTGCACGAGCTCGGCGTGCGTGTCGCGCTTGACGATTTCGGCTCCGGTTATTCCAATCTCGGTTACCTGCAGCGGTTTCCGCTCGACAAGATCAAGATCGACCAGAGCTTCGTGGCCGCGCTCGGCCGTTCTTCCAATGGCGGCGTGATCATCCAGGCGATGGTGGCGCTTGGCCGCGCGCTTGGTCTGTCGGTGCTTGTCGAGGGCGTCGAAACCGAGCACCAGCGCGTTCTGCTGCGGCTTGCCGGCTGCGACGAGATGCAGGGCTTCCTCTTTGCCAAGCCCGCGCCGGCGAGCGCGATCGATGTGCTGGTGGAAAAGGCCCGGCAGGACAGCATGCCCAGGCCGGCATCGGGCGAGGCGCTGACAGCGTGACGAACAGCTTATAAAGTCGCCGACGGCGCCTGTCCGGGCGCGCGAGCGGAGGCAGCGCATGATTCCCAACGCATGGTCGGGCTTCGATTTCGGGCTTGGTACCGATGTCGACATGCTGCGGAAATCCGTGAACGGTTTCGCGCAGGACCGTATTGCGCCACGCGCCGACGCCATCGACCGCGACAATGTTTTTCCCCGTGACCTGTGGCCGGAGATGGGGGCGCTCGGCCTGCACGGCATAACGGTCGAGGAAGACTATGGAGGCTCCGGCCTCGGCTATCTCGAGCACTGCGTAGCGATGGAGGAAATCTCGCGCGCCAGCGCCGCCGTCGGCCTGTCATACGGCGCCCATTCCAATCTTTGCGTGAACCAGCTCCGGCGCAACGGCAGTGAGCAGCAAAAGCGCAAATACCTGCCGAAACTGATATCGGGCGAGCATGTCGGCGCCCTGGCCATGTCAGAGCCGGGGGCGGGCTCCGACGTCGTGTCGATGCGCACGCGCGCCGACAAGAAAGGCGACCGGTACGTGCTCAATGGTTCCAAGATGTGGATCACCAATGGTCCGGTGGCGGATACCCTGGTGATCTACGCCAAGACCGACCGCACCGCCGGCGCGCGCGGCATCACTGCGTTCATCGTTGAAAAAGGTTTCAAGGGCTTCGCGCCCGCGCAGAAGCTCGACAAGCTCGGCATGCGCGGCTCCGACACCAGCGAATTGGTGTTCACCGACTGCGAGGTGCCGGAGGAAAACGTGCTGGGTGCGGTTGGCAACGGCGTCAATGTCCTGATGTCCGGCCTCGACTACGAACGCGTTGTTCTTGCGGCTGGTCCGCTTGGGATCATGCAGGCCTGCCTCGACGTCGTGATCCCTTATGTGCACGAGCGCCAGCAGTTCGGTCAGGCGATCGGTCGGTTCCAGCTCGTGCAGGCCAAACTCGCCGACATGTATGTCACGATGAATGCCGCCAAGGCCTACGTGTACACGGTCGCGCGCGCCTGCGATGAAGGGCGCACGACGCGTGAGGACGCCGCCGGCGCCATTCTCTATGCCGCCGAGCGCGCGACCTGGATGGCGCTGGAGGCGATCCAGTGCCTGGGCGGCAATGGATACATCAACGACTTTCCGACCGGCCGCCTGTTGCGCGACGCAAAGCTTTACGAGATCGGGGCGGGAACGTCCGAGATCCGCCGCATGCTGATAGGGCGTGAGATCTTCGAGAAGACGCGCTGAGCGCCGGCATTAACTTTTCACCGTCCCGAATCAGCTAGTGCATTGGCCGACACCACCAGCGGAGGGTCGCGGCCATGATGCGGGTGCGGCTGAAGGCGGACGGACGGATCGTCGAAATCCTGCCCGACGGCAGCGAAAGAACGGTCGATCACAGCGATCCGGCGCAATTCGTGCGTCAGGTGCGCGCGCGCTGCGGACTGACCCAGGCTGCCTTCGCGGAAAAAATCGAAGTTCCGATCGAGACAGTGCGCAACTGGGAGCAGGGCAAGCGCCACCCGCGCGGACCAGCGCGAGCGCTCC
>Ga0247793_1000086_pt1 | contig 16613 bp, 7 predicted proteins | sample UWRJS223509R6_FD_180939 | JGI IMG/M metagenome (GOLD analysis project Ga0247793, IMG submission 180939) | Soil microbial communities from Arlington Agricultural Research Station in Wisconsin, United States - UWRJ-S223-509R-6 | ecosystem: Environmental > Terrestrial > Soil > Agricultural land...
ATCGCACCGGAAGAATGTGGGACAAAGGGATCGTCAATTGCTACGAGGCAGTGTCCCGTCCGGAAAAAGGCCAGCGCGGCGGAATGAGCTCTTTGCGCATGAACGCAATCGGCAAGGCATTTAATCGCCGCGACGAATAGGACTGGCTCACCACGGCGTCGTGCCCACGCTACTCGCCGAAATCTGGAAAAGATAAAAGCTGGCAAAAGCATGAGCGTCCGCGAGCCCTTCCATTGGTAGGCTAAATCGCTACGATGCCCTCTCGTGAAGTTCGGGGCAGCAATGAGACATCACAAATTCCTGGCGTTTCTAGGCGGCGCGGCGCTGGTGGCGGTTTTTATCATCACGCCGGCGCATGCGCAGGTTCTCAAAGCCGTAAAGGATCGCGGCGCGCTCAATTGCGGCGTGAGTGAGGGCCTGAACGGGTTTTCCGCTCGCGATAGCAACGGCAACTGGAGCGGGTTCGACGTCGATACGTGCCGGGCAATCGCCGCAGCAATCTTCAACGATGCCAGCAAAGTCAAATACGTTCCTCTCGACGCCAACCGGCGATTCGAAGCTCTCCAGGCGGGCGATATCGATGTGCTTTCGCGCAACACCACCTGGACGATATCGCGGGAAGTCGATCTCGGGCTGATCTTTGCGGCGACGAACTACTATGACGGTCAGGGATTCCTTATTCCCAGATCCATGAACAAAGAGACCGCGCTCGACCTCAACGGCGTGAAGGTATGCGTGCAGACCGGAACGACGACCGAGCTCAATCTCGCCGACTATTTCCGTGTCAACAACATGAAGTATGAGGTGATCGCTTCGCCGACTCTTGAGGCGGCGATCAAAGGTTACGATTCCGGCCAATGCAACGCGCTCACAGCGGACGTATCGGCGCTCTGGGGGATTCGACTTCTGCTGTCGAAGCCGGGTGAGCACGTCATCCTGCCGGATGTCATTTCCAAGGAGCCTCTTGGGCCCGCGGTGCGCCAGGGGGACATGCAGTGGTTAAACATTGTGAAGTGGGTGAGCTTCGCGCTGGTCAACGCCGAGGAGCTCGGTGTGAGCTCGAAAAATATTGACGAGTCTCTCAAGTCTGAAAAACCGGATGTCAAACGGCTCGTCGGAATCGAGGGTAACTATGGCGAGCGAATGGGCGTTACCAATGATTGGGCCGCCCGTATCATCAAGCTGGTCGGAAACTATGGAGAAATTTACGAGCGAAACGTTGGCGTCGGCTCACCGCTCGGCATTCCACGCGGCATCAATCAACTGTGGAACAAGGGTGGTATCCTTTACGCCCCGCCGATCCGGTGATTGTGATCATGACGGTTGGGTAGAGATGCTACATTCGTCGGCGGAGGATCGATGGTCGACTACGTTCAGCTGATCAGTCGCGCAGTTACGACACTTAATCCGAATACCCGCGAAGCGCGTCAGGCACTCTATCAGCGGGCTCGGCAAACACTGGTCGACAAACTCCGCAGCGCCGACCCGACATTATCCCACACCGACTTGAACGCGGAACGGGCCGCACTCGAATCCGCGATCCAACAGGTCGAACGGGACGCGGTGCGCCGCACCGCGCCGCTTCAACGGCAACCTGTCCAAGATCGTGCCCAAGATCGCTACGACTATCGGGACAGACCGCCGTTGAAAGATCCTCGAAACTGGCTACACACCGCCGCGGTCGCGCTCGGAGTCTTGCTGGTTTTTGCTGTTGGCGCGGGCATCTATTCGTTCTGGCCGCGCAATCTGGATGACGTGCGCAGCATGGCAAAGCAACGAAACGTCTCTTCAACGTCGGATCCGGCAGAAATAAAGTCGGACTTTGTGCGTCTGCGGCAGCTGGTTTACTACCGGACCACTCAGCCTGTGGGGACGATCGTGGTCGACAAATCGCAGACCTTTCTCTACGTCGTACGACCCAATCTCTCCGCGATGCGCTACAGCATCGGCGTTGGCACCGAATGCACCGCGTTGTCCGGACTCTATCACGTTGCGCGCAAGGAGGAATTGCCTGGCGGGAAGCCATCCGGCCAGCAATCGGCCGTTCCGCCCGGTTTACCCGTCCTTTATCTGGACAAGGCGGATTACCGCATCCACGGTTTCGACGGATCGGCCAGGATATCTCTGCCTGAAGGTTGTATCCGGCTCATCAAGGACGATGTGATCTACCTCTACAACCATACGCCTCTGGAGACGCCCGTCGTCGTGGCGAATTAGCCGCGCTCATTCCGCGGTGATGTTTCCCCCTCGACCACCTTTTTGAGCGCTGCGTTTTGCCAGCCAAAAAAGCGACGAAAACGACCCCAGCCCGCTCTTGACCCTTAGCGAAAGGTTGTCTTCTGCTGCCGTATCTCCGCCATTGACCCAAAGCGGGACATCGCTCCCCGCGCCTTTCTGGGCATGCGCCTAAATTGCTACAATGCTCGCTGAGCGTCCGGGGCCAAGTCATCGGTCATAAGTCTCCGCACGCGGCGTCCGGTTTCGTGAGCCAAAAGCATGGCAGAGGAGGACGAAAAATGGCCAAGTCCGAGACAGGAAAAGCGGAAAGGTCAAAGAGCAACGGACCGACAAAAGTAGCCGTTGCTTGCCAGGGCGGTGGAATGCACGCCGCTTTTGCGCTCGGCGTCCTGAAGGCTGTCCTCGAGCGCGTGGATGACAAAACCGAACCCAAGTTCAAACTGGTGGGATTGAGTGGGACTTCGGCCGGCGCCCTGTGCGCGTTGATGGCCTGGTACGGCCTTGCTCCGAAGACGGGGAGCCCCGGCTCCGGGACGGCGGCGGAAGCGCTTAAAAAGCTCGAAGACTTCTGGCTGGATTTCGTTGCCAGAACAGGCGCTGAGACTTTGCTGAACACCTTTACTTTCGGCGCACTCAGAGCGGAGGAGATAGAGGTACCGCTGCTTGGATTAAGCGCGAGAGTATTTGGCATCAATCCGTATTCGGCAGGCTACAACGCGCTCGCCGCCTTCCTGCCGACTCTTGGCGTACGCAAGCAATATTTTGATTTGAATGAGTTGCTTGCCGAGACATGCCCCGCGTTGAAGAAAGAAAACGACATCGATTGGAAAAATGTAGACACGCGCCTGCTGATCGGCGCCTCGGAGGTGGTGAACGGCCTTGAGACCGTGTTCGACTCTGACGTCAACAAGGGAATCAAATATCCTAAAAACACGGCTAGCTACTGGCGCCAGCAATTGCCGCTTAGCCTGGAAGGTGTCGCCGCGTCAGGAACACTTCCTGTTTTTCGCGAAGCGCAACGGATCGGTAGCGGTTATTACTGGGATGGCCTTTACTCCCAGAACCCGCCCGTGCACGAGTTCATTGCGGGACCAGTGCCTAAGGATATCCCCAATGAACTTTGGATCGTGCGCATCAATCCGCAGCAATGGCGGCATCCACCCGACACCAATAAGGACATTGAGGACCGCCAGAATGAGCTGATGGGCAATCTGTCACTAAACAAAGAGTTGGATTTCATTATGAAGGTCAACGAATGGATAAAAAAGCCGGAATATAAAAACGATAATTTTGTGAAGGGCAAAAAGCCAGTAATAGTCCGTACGATTAAGATGGAAGAAGAAATAGCCGAGGAACTCTCGTACTCGTCGAAGTTTGACCGCAGTCGCGATTGCATGGCGCGGTTGTGTGATCACGGCCACAAGGTCGCTCTGCGTTGGCTCGACGCCTGGCAAGATAATAAAGCCGGGAAATACCCGGAAGACGCCGGATACCGTAAATTCTGAACAACAAGTTGATCGCAGACCGCTCCTGAGGCTGTGAAGGAATTAGAGTGCTACCATGAACGTCGCGGACTGGCTGCGAAATTTAGGTCTCTCGCAGTACGAGTCGGCATTCATTGAAAATGCTATCGACATCGATGTCCTGCCGGAGTTGAGCGAACACGACCTCGAAAAGCTTGGGATCCCGCTCGGCCACAGAAAGCGCCTCGTCAGGGCGATCAGGGAGATGGCGCCCGGCGGCTCTTCCAGTAAGCCCGCCACAAGCGAACGCGGGCAGGTTGCGCCGACCGAACACCCCTCGACCGGTACTGCCGAGCGCCGTCACCTGACCGTAATGATCTGTGACCTGGTGGGCTCGACAGCGCTATCGGCCCGACTCGACCCGGAAGACATGGGTGCAGTGATCGATGCGTTTCAGGCCACCTGCGCCCGTATCACGCTGGCCTATGATGGCTTCCTGGCGGATTTCCGGGGCGACGGGATTTTGGCCTATTTCGGTTATCCGCGTGCGCACGAGGACGATGCCGAGCGTACCGTACGCGCGGCACTCGATATCGTTGCTGCCGTTGCGCGGGTGAAGACGCCTGCGGAAGAGCCGCTCTCGGTCCGCATTGGCATAGCCACCGGTCTGGTCGTGGTCGGCGACCTCGGCGGCGAGGGTACGTTGGGAGAGCATGCAGTAATTGGTGACACGCCAAGCCTGGCGGCGCGGCTGCAGGCCTTGGTCGAGCCCGGGACCGTCGTCGTCGCCAGTTCCACACGCCGATTGCTCGGCGATCTGTTCCTCCTGCGCGACCTTGGCCTTCACAAAGTCAAGGGTATTGCCGAGCCGATCCCCGCCTGGGCGGTTGATGGTGTGGCGGCATCCAAGAGCCGCTTCGAAGCGATCCACGCGACGGGTCTGGCTGATCTGATCGGCCGCAAAGACGAGCTCGATTTCCTCCTGAAACGACAACAACTCGCCTGGAAGGGCAAAGGCCAAGTCGTGCTGATCTCTGGAGAGCCGGGGATCGGCAAATCGCGTCTTGTGAGAGCTCTCGAAGAACGCATCGCGGACGAGCCGCATACGCTCCTGCATTACCAATGTTCGCCTCATCACACCAACAGCGCGCTTTATCCATTTATTACCCAATTTGAGCGAGCAGCCCGGTTCAAGACGGACGATTCCTCCGAAACGCGCCTCGACAAGCTGGAAGCGCTTCTTGCCAGAGCATCACCGCGAGTTCGAGACATTGCACCATTTTTTGCGGCGCTGCTGTCGATTCCATTCGGTGACAGGTATCCGCCGCTAACGCCTAACCCTGCGCAGCAACGCCGCCGCACGTTCGCCGCCTTGTTCGATCAATTCGAGCATCTCGCGCGCCAGAAACCGATCCTTCTCCTGTTCGAGGATGCGCAATGGGCCGATGCCACTTCCGTGGAGCTACTCGATCTGACGATCGAGCGGATCCGCCAATTGCCGGTCCTTGCCCTTCTCACCATGCGGGCGGATTTCGAGCCGCCCTGGGTTGGACTCGCCAACGTCGGCTCGTTGACGCTCGGTCGCCTCGACCGCAAGAACGTTGAAAGCATCGTCACGCAGTTGACGGGCGGACGTGTCTTACCGAACGAAGTGATGGAGCAGATTGTTGCCAAGACCGATGGCAACCCGTTGTTCGTCGAGGAACTCACGAAGGCCGTGCTCGAAGGGGATATCCTGGTCAAGGACGCCGACGGGTATCGGCTCACGGGGCCCCTGCCTCCGCTTGCCATTCCGACAACTCTTCAAGATTCCCTGATGGCGAGGCTCGACCGCCTGGCGCCGGTGAAGGAAATTGGCCAAATCGGAGCAGCCATCGGGCGCGAGTTTTCCTATTCATTGCTGCGCGAGGTGGTTGGGCGCGACGAACCGTCGCTGAAACTTGCTCTCGCCAGACTGGAGCAGGCTGAGCTTGTGTTCTGCCGAGGTGAGCCGCCGGAAGCCGTCTATAGCTTCAAGCACGCGCTGGTAAGGGATGCGGCGTACGAGAGCCTGCTCAAGAGCCGCAGGCAGCGATTGCACGGCCAGATCGCGCGCGCGATGGAGGAAAAATTTCCCGACATTGTGATGAGCCAGCCGGAAATCGTGGCTCACCACTTTAGCGAAGCCGGTCTTGCTGAACCCGCGATCAATTACTGGCTTAAGGCCGGCAATCTTGCGCTCAGTCGTTCGGCGAACGCCGCTGTCAGCCACCTGCAACAAGGGTTGAGGCTGATATCCGGTGTCGAAAACCCGATGTTGCGCAACAAGTTTGAGTTGCTGCTTCAGACGTCGCTCGGCAATTCCCTGAGGGCGACCCAGGGCTGGAGCTCCGACAGTGTAAGGCATGCGTATACGCGAGCGCTACAGTTGTGCAGGGAAAGCGGGCTTGACGAACATACTTTTTCCGCCGTGTTTGGTCTGTGGACCTGGAATTTCCTGCGCGCGTCCCTTCGCGAAGCTCAAGCCCTCGCCGAATATTTGCTGAGTAGCGCCGTGCGTGTCGCCGACTCGGCTTACGAGGTAATCGCCCGCGAAGCTTTGGGCTTTACGCTATTTGCACAAGGTAACTTTCCCGCTGCCCACACGGAACTGGAGCGCGGCATCAGCCTGTGTGAGGACAGCAAGGCTGCGTCGTATCTTGAACTGTCAGCGCAGGACCCGCGCGTGCATGTAAGATCATACGACGCCATGGCACTTTGGTTTGCCGGCTTTCCGGATCAGGCGTTGCGGCTTTGCGCCGAGGCCAGACGTTACGCGGATGCAACCCGACATCCGTTCAGCGAGGCGATGGCACAAACGATAAGCCTCCGGGTCCACCAGCTTCGCGGCGAGACATCCATCGTTGCAGCTCAGGCTAATGCTGCAATCGCACTCTGCGAAGAGTATGAGTTTGTCCACTACGTCGCCATGGCCCTGATTTTACGCGGATGGGCAAGAGCCCAGCAGGGCGAATTCGAGAAAGGTATTGCCGAAATTCGGGAAGGGTTGGAAAAAGAGCGGACGATGGGCGCGTTGTTATTTGACTCGTACTCTCTGGGATTGCTGGCCGATGCATGCATAAAGAACAAACAATACAAGCAAGCGGTCGACTTTCTGAATGAGGCGCAATCGAAGCTTGACGAAGAGAACTCCCCGCGCTTTTTCGCGGCCGAAATATTTCGCTTGCTTGGTGAAACACATTTGCGATCAAACAAGAATCTGGATCAGGCGGAGCATTATTTTGCTAAAGGCCTTAGGGTCGCCCGCGAGCAAAATGCCAAATCCCTCGAACTCAGGCTTTGCCTGAGCATGTGTGACTTGCATGATGTCGGACAAAACGCCGGCAAATGCCGGGCACAACTTAGCGAGGTCTACGGATTTTTTACCGAGGGCTTTGAGACAGTGGACCTCGTCAGAGCCAAGGCAAGGCTGGAAAGGCTCGATAAATAGCGTTGGTCCTGTTCATTTGATTGCTGAATTCACGAACTCTTTATTGATCGTCTCCAGGATGTAGCCGCCGTCCTCCGCCATTAGAAAATGTGAACCTTTGCGCACGTGATTGGTGAACTCGCCGCGGGTGAGTTCGCCCCAGCCGGCGGAATCTTCTTCCGAAACCCACGGGTCCGAGTCACCGACGAAGCTGCTGATCGGGAACGAAAAGAGTTCGACACGCTCATGCTTATAATTATAGGCCATGCGGAACTCGGCACGGATTGTGGGCAGCAATACTTCTCGTAGCTTCGGTATCTCCAGCATTCTGTTGGCAGCCGGAGTATCGAATTGCCGGATGATATCCGCGAAGATTTCGTCAGTTTGGGCGAAAGGTGGAAGCCTCGCATCGAACTCCCGATGCAGCATCATGTCATAAGCCAAGTTGTCCTCGAACTCTCCCCTGCGCTTCAACAGATGCGGTGGTCTCACTCCGCAGGCAAACGCGTACTTGATAAAGCGCGTACACGCTTCGGGCAGCGCGTGAAGCGTCGCGAACATGGTTAGGCCGCCCAGACAGTGGCCAAAAAAGGCAGACGGCCTGTCCAGCCAGTCAACCATCTCCGGCAACAAGCCCTCGACGAAAGTATCCATGTCATCGATGGCCGTTTCACTGATACGTGTTCCGCGTCCCGGCGCCTCGACCGCAACCACCTCCACAGCGCCATCGAACAGTTGCGCCCAGGTCCGAAACGATACAAGGCCACCGCCGGCGAAGGGAAAACAGAATATGCGGGCTTTGGCATCCGGATTTGGCCGGGGTGCGATCAACCATTTTCCAGGATCGTGCGATACGGCTTCTCCGGCAGGGCGAAGGAAGGTCGTCGCAAAATTCGCTCCGCACCCGTTCGTCAGCCTGCCGTTGTGCAGTATCTTTTCGTTCGTTTCGGGTTCAACGTCGCTTCGATCTTCAGTTGGATATGCCGCTATCTCGTCCGGAGCATAATCATTGGTGTATTGCACGGCCATGCTGCTCGGGGATCGGCCTTTTCCATTCTGGATAGTCAGTGCCGAGCCCACCGACGCGGCCTCGTTTTTTGCCGTTCCTGCAAGCAGATTGGATAAGTGATCGACAAGCTGGTTGATGGTCGGTCCACTGATGAGCTGCGAAATCGAAATCAGTATGCCGAATTCATCTTCCAGGTTGTTCGCGAGCGTGACCGACCTCAGCGAATCGAGCCCGACTTCGTTCAGAGGCCGATCCGGATCGATGGGATCTACGAAGCCCAACTCCGCCATTATACGCTGTTGCAATCTGCTCAGTAGCTCTCCGCGTGTCCCGCCATTCACTCGGACAACCGCCGCAGCCGGCTCACCATTTGCCCGCGCAGATTTGGACGGTCCGAGGACCTCACGCCCGTTCATAAGCTCCGCCAAAAACGGAGGGTTGCCGACCTTTCCGGCGTAGGTTGGCCAATCAGCTATTGCCACCGCAATCTGATCCACATCGCGGTGCATCAACGTGTCAAAGCTCTTCATCGCGAGATCGGGGGAAACAAATTTGACGCCAAGCGATGACCACATCGCTTCACCCCGAGCGCCTGAAGCGGTGGCCAGCCCACCCCCAGACCAGGCGGACCAGTTGATCGCCATCGCCGGCAAGCCCGCGGCGCGACGATGAGCCGCCAAGGAATCCACAAATGTGTTGCTGGCGCTGTAGTTCGCCTGGCCTGCAGAACCAAGCAGACTCAATACAGAAGATTGTAAAATAAGGAAGTCCAGCTGGAGCGATTTCGTATTCTCGTGCAGAAGCCAGCTTCCATACACCTTGGGCTCGAATACGCGCGCAAATCTGTCCCAGTCAAGTTGTGCCAATATTCCGTCGTCGAGAACGCCAACCGAGTGCACGACGCCCTTCAATGGCGGAAATTTCTTGCTAATTGTCCGCATGAGACGGCGTACATCGTCGTGCCGGCTGATATCGCACGCCACGACCTCAATTGAGGCGCCGTCAACTTCTTCCGCACTGAATAGTTCTTTTGCCGCGTCGGGCTTCGCGTTGCGGCCCGTCAGGATAAGTTGTTTGGCACCTTTGCTGATGAGCCATTTGGCGACACTGCGCCCTAACATTCCCAAACCGCCCGTCACCAAATACGTCGCGTCGCCCCTGACGGGCGGCGACTGCACCGCGAAATCCGAAAGGGGTTGCCTCACGAACCTCGAAACGTGGCGCCGTTTGCCGGTAGAGATGACAATCTGCGTCTCACCATCCGGATTCAACAACTCTTCGGCCAGCGCATCGATGTCCTGCGTCTGGTCATCGTTCAGTTGCAGATCAATCAATCCACCCCAGATGCCGGGGTACTCGATCGCGGCAGTTCGCCCCAGGCCCCACAGAGAGGCCTGAACGGGATCAACATGCTGGCGCCGGCTTTCCGTATTTTGCGTATTTGCGGTCACAAACCAGAGCTGCCTGCCATCCGGGTTTGCCCCTCGCGTTTCAGAAAGAGCATGCAGGATCGCCAACGCTCCGCGACACATCATCTCGCTGCCGCTTTTCAACCTTGCCAGGGTCAGGCCATCAATCGACGGGGCATCCAATCCCCACAGATAAACGACGCCACCGCAGGGTAGCGCCTCGCTCGCGCCGAACTCCGCCAGCAATTGACGAAAATCCTGAGGCCGCCGCTCGTTTACGGTCCACGCGCGGGCACATTGTCGGGCAAATGCACTGCCCCTGCTGACAATGTGGCAATGATGGCCCGCGGCTTCCAGCTTGCCGGCCAAGGCTGCAGCGACACCCCTTGCATCGGCGAAAAGAAGCCAGCTTGCCGGGGCACGATCCTTCCCGGGATTGTCGGTTTGCCTGACGCTCTTCCGCCAGACGGACCGATAAAACAGGTTGTCTGTACTGCTGACTTCCGGCTGCTTCACTCTACCGAGTGGCAACCGGCGCAAACTCAGGCCCTCGAGATCGGCGACGGGCCGCTCGGCGTCGTCGTAAACTTGAATGTCGACCACCTGCGTATCGTCTTTTTCGACGCTCCGCAGCTTAGTGTGCACCCACGCTTTGTCGATCCCGTCCTGATAGCAGCGATATCCTTCCAGCGAGATGGGCAGGTAGGACTGATGAAGATCGCGTTCGGTTTTCCCCACACCATCAAGCACGAGAGGATAGGCGTGCAGACACGCATCCAAAAACGCCGGGTGCATCAGGTATTGCGTATTTGCCAAGCCGTCCGGAAGCTTTACTTTCGTCAGCGTCTCATTTTGACCGAGGTACAATTCCTGAACGCCCCGGAAGCCCGGTCCGTACTCAAGTCCGAGCTTGTTTAGCCGGGCATAGAAATCAGCGATGGACAGTGTTTGCTGGCAACGCTCGCGGATCTGCTTAGTTGAAAATGCCGGACGGCTAGTCATCTCTGACTTACGCAAGGTGCCTGTCATGTGGGTATGCCAGACCTGCGAGTCCTCAGCGTCTTTGCTCACGAGTTTAAAGCTTGCCTTATCGGCGTTCAGCGGAGTTACCAATACCCGCACGGTCCGATCGTCTCCGTTGGCGAACGACATCGCCTGATGATGCATCGCATTGTCGAAACTGATTCGCGAAGTCCCGAAATGCATGCGGCCGACGACTGTGGCGGCCTCCAGTTCGGCGGTGGTCGGCAGGACTATGGTTCCCGCAACCTTGTGATCGGCAAAGAAACCGGCATGGTGCGTGCCGTAGCGCGCTTCATAGCACGGTTCATTGGAAGAAAAGTTTGTTCGCGCGCCCACCAACGGATGGCTTCGCTCGACAACTTTCCGGGCCCGTTCACTATGGATCGCATTGTCCTCCAGCCAGTAACGCTTGCGCTGAAAGGCATACGTGGGCAACGGGATCCGACGCCATGAGGAGTCGGCATGCAGCGCTGCCCAATTTAGATTGTGGCCGGCGAGATAGAGCGCGACGAGCATTTCGGTAATCGCGTCGGCGTCCGGCTTTTGGCGGCTCAGGGTCGCAATCCAGTTCATCGACCTGCCCCTTGCTCCAAGGCAAGCCTGTGCAACCGGCAACAGCACCGGGTGGGGACCGATCTCGAGAAAGGACCGGCAGCCGAGCTCGGCGAGCGCAAGCATTCCGTCACCGAAGCGCACTGCTTCCCGAAGGTGCCTGCGCCAATAAATTTCGTCAGGTGCGGCCGCCATCAACTCGCCGGTAAGGTTGGAGATCAGAGGCAGCTTCGGTGAATGATAAGTGATCTGGTTCGCGACCTTCTGCAGATCATCCAGGATCGGTTCGGTACGGGGCGAGTGAAAGGCGTTGGACACGTGCAATTCACGATAGCTGATATGTTGCCGGTCCAGTTCCTCCAACAGCATCCGCAACGTATCCCGATCACCGGATACGACCGTATTCAGCGGTCCATTCATTGCGGCTACAGCGAGTTCGGGAGCGATCTTGTCGATCAGCGCCCGTGCGACGGATTCCTGGGCGAATATCGCGACCATGGATCCGCCGTTCGGCATTTGGTGCATTAATGCGCCGCGAGCAGTGACGAGACGCATTGCGTCTTCAAGCGTCATGACTCCCGCTGTGCAAGCGGCGACAAATTCTCCCAAGCTGTGCCCTATCACTGCGTCAGGTGAGATACCCCAGGATTTCAAAAGCTCGGCCAAGGCATATTCGACCGCGAACAGCGCAGGCTGCGTATAATCCGTGCGATTGACCAGCGCATCCCCGCCTTCCCTTGCAAAAATCACCTCGAGCAAGCCGTGCTCAAGATGCGGCTGCGCCAGGGCATGGCAACGGTCCATGGCATCCCGAAAGACAGAATGCGTTCGATACAGCTGTGCAGCCATGCCAGCCCACTGCGCACCCTGACCGGAAAACATGAAAGCGATCGGCACGCCGCTGGTGCGCTGCAAGCTCGAAGCATCTTTGGATGTGGTTTTCAGCCAGTTCGCGAGATGCTTTTTCAGATCTGCAAGCGACCGGACGGGTGCTGCGAAGCGAAAGGCAAATTGGCTTCTGCTGACGTTTGTGGTGTAGCAAACGTCACCGATCGGCGCCTCGGGATGGTCGTCCAGCCACTTCAGGAGGCGCTCGACCTGCGCCACCAGCGCCTCGGCGCTTTTGGCGGAAAGCGTAACCAGGCACGGCAAATTCACTTTCGTCTTGTTTTCGGTCGCCTCGATCGGCGGCGCCTCCTCGAGAACCGCGAAGGAATTCGTGCCGCCGATCCCCAGGCTGTTTACCGCGGCTCGCCGCGGTGTATCCCCGGCAGGAAAATCACTGAGTTTGGTATTTACGTAGAAAGGAGATGATGCAAAGTCGATTGCGGGGTTAGGCATTTCATAATTGATGCTCGGCGGAATTTGCTTGTGATGAAGCACAAGCGCGGTTTTGATCAGACCGGCAATTCCAGCCGCCTGTTCCGGATGTCCAATATTCGCTTTCACCGAACCAGCAACACAGTACTGGTTCCGCTTGGTCTGCTTCCGAAACGCCATGCTCAGCGCTTCGACCTCCAGCGGGTCGCCGACTATGGTGCCGGTCGCGTGACATTCGATATAGCCAACGCTGTCTGCGTTTACCCCGGCCGCCTCCAGCGCATCAGTCACCGCCTGAGACTGCTGGCCGAGACTAGGGGCGGTGTAGCTGCTCTTGGCTGAACCGTCGTTGTTGGCCGCAGTCCCCTTGATGACTGCAAAGATGTGGTCACGATCAGCGACAGCTTGTTGCAAAGGCTTGAGCAACACGGCGCCGATACCGCTGCCGAAAATAGTTCCTTGGCCAACCGAGTCGAAGGGGCGGCAGTGTCCGTCGAGGGAATGAACGTTGCGCCGCTCCGCCATGTATCCCTCGACTTGCGGTATACGCACTACCGATCCTCCCACGAGCATCATGTCGCACTCGCCGAGCCTCAGGGTCTGGCAAGCCTGGTGGATCGCCAACAAGGACGAGGAGCAAGCCGACTGAATCGTAAAACTGGGGCCCTTGAGGTTGAACTTGTAGGAAACACGGGTGCTCAGGAAATCTTTGTCATTGTTGATGTGCGACGTGCTTGCTGTCTGACCGGGAAGATCTGCATGGTGCAGTTTTGCCAGAAGATAGCTGGTGACCACGCCGCCAGCGGTCGCAAGGACGCCGACTTTTCCCGGGCAGCCGGCCGGGTCGTAACCCGCGCTTTCGAACGCCTCCCAGCACACCTCCAGAAACAGGCGATGCTGCGGATCCATCAGTGCGGCGTCTTTGGGGGAGTAACCGAAGAATGATGCGTCGAACATTTCGACGTCGCGCAATATAGGCGCGGCTTTTACGTAGTTTGGATTGGCAACCAGCGACGGGTCGACGCCCGCTGCGACAAGCTCCTGCTCGGAGAAAAAAGTAATGGACTCGATGCCCTGACAGAGATTCTTCCAATACGCTTCGGGCGTGGTCGCTCCCGGAAATCGACAAGCCAGGCCGATTATCGCGATTTCGGAATTCCGCTGCGGACCACGCATTTTTACGCCTCTACCTCCACCAGCATTCATGAGCTTCTGAATTTCATCAGCTGGATTGCTCGGTGGATTTTCTGCCGGCATCCCCGTTCAGGTGATTATTCTTCCGTAGTTTTTCCAACAGATCGGATACACCTGCCAAAACTGCGTCCTGCGCCTCGATAAAAGCAAACGAGCCCGACACCAATTTCGGGAAGATCTCTGCATATGTGTCTGTAATTTTCTTTTCGAGATCGCGATCGGAAAGGTTTCTCCACTTTCCCGACGGGTCAAAGATCATCATCAGAGCTTGCAGCTCACGCGACGTCAGATTCTCGATCGGCCGAACGTAGCTGGCATTCTCAATGCCCTTTTTCATCATTGCGAGAATTTCTCGCTGGAACGACAGCCAAGGGAGTGTCAACAAAATGAAATTCCTCAGAACGCGGATTTCAGGATTTTGAGCATGCTCGGTGCTGCTGTGCTTATCGTGTGGCATTGGGACCACCTTCGAAGTTGGAATGGATGTCTATTACGTGGCCGGGAAGATGTGGTACCGCCAACACGGACCTAGGAGCGCCGCGCCTTGAAGCAAAAATACACCAGATGCGCTTCATCTTCCGCCCAATTCGGAGTCGGCGGTGAAAATATACCAAACGCAGTAAGCTACATTTTGCCTAACGTTTCAGCAACGTACAAAGGCAATCGCTGTTCGGCGCTCATAACCTCGGCCGCACTGCGGTTTTTGCGAGCCCTTGCAACGTTCGACAATCCGGGCAGACCGACCCCGTGTTTAGCACGTTCGTAGCGCCGCGCTGACCAATCGGCCGCGTAGGAATGTTTTTGACAAAATCCCGATCTCTGATGCGCGTCAAACGGGCGGTTTGGATTTCATGTCACACACGCTCACAAATCCGGTTTTTCTCGCTGTACACTCATTGTGGCAGCGAGGATTTCTTCGCGTTCTTGCGGAGGTTCGGGAAGTTCAATAAACGATTGAACAGTTTGGCGAACTTAATGGTCGGAGTGGCAGGATTTGAACCTGCGACCCCCACGTCCCGAACGTGGTGCGCTACCAGACTGCGCTACACTCCGACTGATGGCCGGTCTTATAACCCCGGCATCCTTAAAGGCAAGCTTGAGAGAGACGATGACTGCCGAGCCCGGAACACGCGTTTTATCGGCCGACGACAAGGCGATCGAGGTCGCGGCGCGCTGCCTCGTGGCCGGCGGGCTGGTCGCGTTCCCGACTGAAACCGTTTACGGGCTGGGCGCCGATGCCCGTAATGGTGAGGCCATTGCGCGCCTCTATGCGGCCAAAGAGCGGCCGGCTTTCAATCCGTTGATCGCGCACGTCGCCGGCGCCGACGCCGCGCGCGCTGCCGGCATCTTCACCGACGCCGCCGAACGGCTGGCGGCCGCATTCTGGCCCGGACCGCTGACGCTCGTGCTCGCCAAACAGCCGAATTGCCAAGTCGCCGATCTTGCATTGGCCGGGCTCGACACCGTCGCGGTGCGCGTGCCCGCACATCCGGTCGCGCACGCATTGCTTGCCGCCTTCGGTGGCCCGATCGTCGCGCCCTCGGCCAACCGCTCCGGCCATGTCTCGCCGACAAGCGCCGCACACGTGCTCACCGATCTGCGCGGCCGCATCGATCTCATCGTCGATGCCGGCCCATGCAAGGTTGGCGTCGAGTCGACGATTATCTCCTGCGCCGGTGAGCCGACGCTGCTGCGGCCCGGCGGGCTTCCGCGCGAAGCCATCGAACGACTCCTTGGTCGTCCGCTGACGATATCTTCGACCGACGAAGAAGCGCCCCCTGCGCCAGGCATGCTGGCTTCGCACTACGCGCCCAAGGCGTCGCTGCGCCTTGATGCCGATGGCGCCCAGCCGGGCGAGGCGTTGCTTGCTTTCGGGCAAGCACCGGATTTTTCCGGCCCGACGCTCAATTTATCGCCGCGCGGCGACCTTATCGAGGCCGCCGCCAATTTGTTCTCGCATTTGCGCGCACTGGACGCTTCCGGTGCGAAGCGCATCGCGGTAATGAAGGTGCCGCATGACGGCCTGGGTGAGGCGATCAACGACCGCCTCAAGCGCGCCGCGGCACCGCGAGAAGGATAGTCAGTGAATGAATGAGCAGTTGCGACGCGCGCCCTCGCCCGACCTGCTGCCGCGCTTCGCGGCCATCGTCGGCGACAAGTACGCAATCACCGATCCGGCCGAACTCGAGCCTTATCTGGTCGAAGGCCGCGGCATCTACCACGGCCGCTCGTCGATGCTGCTGCGTCCCGGCTCAGTCGGCGAAGTCCAGGCGATCCTCAAGTTCGCGAACGAGACCAAGACTCCGCTGGTGCCGCAGGGCGGCAATACCGGCCTGGTCGGCGGACAAATTCCCCTCGACGGCGAGCTGATCCTCTCGCTCGCACGGCTCGACAAGATCCGCGAAATCGACGCCGCATCGAACACCATGACCTGCGAATCCGGCGTCGTGCTGGCGAAGGCCCAGGAGGCCGCGGCCGCAGTCGGCCGGTTGTTTCCACTATCGCTCGGTGCCGAGGGTAGCTGCACCATCGGCGGCAATCTTTCCACCAATGCCGGCGGCACCGGCGCACTTGCCTATGGCATTGCGCGCGATCTCATGCTCGGGGTGGAGGTCGTGCTGGCCGACGGCCGGATCATGAATCTGCTTTCGAAACTGAAAAAGAACAACACCGGTTACGACCTGCGTCATATCTTCGTCGGCGCGGAAGGCACGCTCGGCATCATAACCGCGGCAGTGGTCAAGCTGTTCCCGCGTCCGCGCGCGGTGGAAACCGCTTTCGTCGGCGTCCCCTCTCCATCCGCCGCCCTGAAGCTCCTCAATCTGGCTCAGGCGCGCGTCGGCGGCACGGTCACCAGCTTCGAGTTGATCGTGCGTGAAGTTATCGAATTTGCCATCAAGCACGGCCACGGCGTTCGCGATCCGCTCGCCGGTAAGCACCCCTGGTATGTGCTGATG
>Ga0247793_1000093_pt1 | contig 16128 bp, 16 predicted proteins | sample UWRJS223509R6_FD_180939 | JGI IMG/M metagenome (GOLD analysis project Ga0247793, IMG submission 180939) | Soil microbial communities from Arlington Agricultural Research Station in Wisconsin, United States - UWRJ-S223-509R-6 | ecosystem: Environmental > Terrestrial > Soil > Agricultural land...
CCTCGCTTTCGGGGCTAAAGCAGACATGACCATTTGAGGCATGTCTGCTTTCGCGGTCGCTATTGGGGGTAAAGCGGACATCGCTTGTTGCAGCGCATATGTCTGCTTTTGACCCAAAGCGGACATGCTCCCATAGCGCGAAGGTCAGCATTTGCATAAGATTGAGCATCGTCGTGAACCGCCGTAGGGGAGCGACATGCAGCGACGTGGTGAAAGCGGACAACCGGCCAAGGAGCAGCGCACGACTAGGCCCAAGGCTCGCAAAGCGCCGACCGCACACGTGTCCAATGCAGCCCTCCAGGAGGAACTCGGCCGCGCAATGCGCGAGCGCGACGAGGCACTGGAACAGCTGGCAGCAACCTCGGGGGTACTTCAGGTTATTAGCTCTATGCCGGGCGATCTGGAACCCGTGTTTCAATCTATTCTGGCAAACGCAGTACGCATTTGCGAGGCCAAGTTCGGAACCTTGTACCAAACTGAAGGCGATTCCGTTCGGTGTGTTGCGATGCATGGCGCGCCGAAAGCATTCGCTGAAGAGCGGCGTCGCGTTCCAGTAATCCGACCTGCGCCAACGACGGCGCTCGCACGCGCGCTTGCAACGAAACGGCCGGTTCAGATCGCAGATGTTCGAGACTATCCCGACCCACCTTCCGGATATACCGTTGGTACATTGCCAAAACTCGCTGGCGCCCGGACATTACTCGCTGTCCCGCTGCTAACGGACGTCGAACTCGTCGGCGCTATCATTATCTACCGCCAAGAAGTCCGGCAATTCACCGACAAGCAGATCGAGTTGGTCAAAAACTTCGCCGCCCAAGCCGTGATTGCGATCGAGAACGCGCGGCTTCTCAACGAGCTGCGCCAGCGCACTGACGATCTCACCGAATCACTGGAGCAGCAGACTGCGACGTCGGAGGTGCTGCGCGTCATTAGTAGTTCGCCGGGCGAGCTAGAGCCTGTGTTCCAAGCGATGCTGGAGAATGCGCGACGCATCTGCGAGGCCGAGTTCGACATTCTGTATCGATGCGAAGGAGAGGCCCTTCGGACTGTTGCAATGCATGGTGCACCGCAAGCATTTGTTGAGGAGCGACGTCGCAATCCATTGGTCCGGCCCCCACCGCAAACGGCGCTCGCACGTGCGATGGCGACAAAACAGCCGGTTCAGATTGCTGACGTCGTGAGCGAACCGCATTATTTCGATGTTCCATCCGGCTATTCCGCTTTGCTGCTCGCTAAGCTCTCCGGTGCCCGGACAGTACTTGCCGTTCCGATGCTCAAGGAAGGCGAGCTCGTCGGTGCATTTGTTATCTTTCGACAGGAGGTCCGTCCTTTCACGGACAAACAGATCGAGCTGGTCAAGAATTTCGCTGCGCAAGCCGTGATCGCTATCGAGAACGCACGACTGCTCGATGACCTCAACAAGCTGAACCAACAACTTGAACAGCGCGTCACCGACCAAGTGAGCGAAATCGAGCGTATGGGTAAGCTGCGACGTTTCCTTCCTCCGCAGGTAGCCGATTTGATCGTTGCGTCCGGGACGGAAAAGCAACTCGAAAGCCACCGCCGAGAAATTACCGCGCTGTTCTGCGATCTGCGCGGCTTTACCGGCTTTTCTGAAAGCTCTGATCCAGAAGACGTGATGGCTCTATTGCGTGAGTACCACGCGGCGATTGGCGAGATCATAAACAGGTATGGCGGCACGCTTGAACGCTATGCTGGTGACGGGGTGATGGTGATCTTCAATGATCCCATTCCAGTAGATAACCCCGCCCTGCAAGCTGTGCTGATGGCGGTTGATATGAGAGCGGCAATCGGAGCATTGATTGAGAAGTGGCGTAAGCTTGGGCACGATATTGGCTTCGGTATTGGGATCGCGCACGGATTTGCCACGCTCGGCACTATCGGCTTTGAGGGGCGTTTCGACTATGCCGCTATCGGGACGGTATCTAATGTTGCATCGCGGCTTTGCGACGAGGCAAAGAGTGGCCAAATCCTAATTAGCCCGCGCGTGTTGATGGCAGTCGAGAAGGACATAACGGTCGAACCAGTCGGCGATTTTGCACTCAAGGGCATTCGCCGTCCACTGACGGCTTACAACGTTCTAGCCAGCAAGGCTGCAAACTAAACTAGAACTCGCGGACTAGGTGCTCCATGTCCGCTATTGGCCCTTAGCGGACATCCCCTGCCTTCACCCATCAATCCTCGGGTTGCGGCGAGTCCGCCCGTTCTTGTTTGTTAGCTAGGTCGAGGAAAGCTTGCGCCATTTGAAGCAGGCGAGCCCTGTCGGCCGTGTCGGAAACCCGTTCGGCAAGCGCCAAACATTCTGCAGCGTAACGACGATGGTCGTTAGCAGATGACATGCGCCCAATCCCCCAATCCTCCTGAGAATTCGCTCGCCTGAGCGGGGTTCCAGACAAAATGCTTCACAAAATTGTTCCAGAACAGTGTCCCAGTAAGCTGAGTTGCCCCACCAGACAGAACTCTGGAGGCAATCATGTCGGACCCTGAGACATACAGACGGTACGCCAAGGACTGTCTTCGCATTGCCGAAAAGATGAGCGCCAGCGACAAACAGACCCTATTGAAAATTTCGGAAGCGTGGGAGGCCCGTGCACGAGAGGCGGAGCAAAAACAGAACCGTGGCACATCGGGCATCGATGATGTGAACGGTGCCGCAGCACCGTAATCGTCTCGAAACCCTAATCGGAATAGTTGAGCAGAAAATGGAATCGCGCGGTTTTACCTTTCCTCAAAGCGGTCTTAACCGTTGGAGCGGGAACGATATTCCGCCTACCGCGTTGCTTGGCTAATTATGTAAAATACACAGTTACCGGGTGACCCGCTGATGCCGTAAGAGCCGCCAATGACGCCGTCCACTCAGTACAGAAGATTGGCCGCTGAGCTTCGAGCCAAGGCCCAACAAGAGGAAAGTCCCGCGGTAAGGGCGGAATGGAATCACTTGGCTCAATGTTATGTGCGGTTGGCCGAGCAAGCCGATAAGAACCAGCGAACCGATATTGTCTACGAACCAACGCTGAGGTCCGAGCGCAGAGATGACGATACGGTATCGCCTTAGCTGAGTGCAGAACCAGTCATCTCCGGTGGCATGGCTGCTATTGGCCTAAAGCGGACGTTGCGTTTGGTCATCGTCTGGCCCGATTGCGCTCCATTTCTTCACACGCTACCGGTCGTAATCTGCTATGATTTTGTATCGCGGAAGGCGATGCAATCACACGCAAAGACGCCAGTTCATCGCGCTTCTAGCAGGCGTGGCGGTTGCTTGGCCGCAGTCCCTAATCGCTCAAAAAAAAAGAAACCTCAAGACCGCCAAGGCGCTCGGCCTGACCGTACCGCCGTCGCTGCTCGCCCGCGCCGATGAAGTGATCGAAAGATGTCCGCTATTGGCCCTTAGCAGACATTGATTTGTGCAGCGCCAATGTCCGCTTTTGGATGCGAAATGTCTGAAGCGGACATGGTGGCTGTAAACAATCTCCCGGTTTGAGTTTCGGGACGTTTATGACGCGCGCTTCAAGCTCATTGGTAAAACAAAATTCCCTATTCTTGCGTGCGAATACCCTGTTCCTCCAAAATAATTGCCTGTTCTGTTGCGTAGGGAATTTTGCCGCAAGTCAGTAATTTTGCTCGAGTATTAGGGTTCGAAATCGGCTCACGCGGGCCGATTTGACGGATATCCCTGTTAATTTCCCTGTTAGCAGGGAATTCGGCAATGGAGACGGGTTCGACTTGGACTGCGTGCGCCACCATTTTTCCTCGATTTTCCTCCGATCGCATGACGCGCACGCGACGAGCATTTTGTATCCATAATGCTGAGCGTCACGGAGCAAAGCGATGGGGTCGATCGAATTGCCGATGATTGCTTTGATTGGTTTGCTGGCCGGCACAGTGACGATGGCAGCTGCCGTCGTCTGGTTGGCGAAGTCCGTTTCGATTGCGTGACATCGAACGAACATCGCGACACCATCCATCAAGCGCACCGCTACAAAATAATACTCGGATTGCGGATGCACTGATCGCAGTCGAGCAAATTCACCTGCTTGGCTGAGATCTTCCATTGGCCATTGAGCTTGCGAAAGCGATGGCCGGTCCATCCGCACAGGGTGCGGATTTCATTGTCCCAGAATTCGCTGATGATGAAATTCGAGCGTACCATGCGCTGCTCGCCGGTGCGGCCAAGGAAGACTTCGACGTTTGCGACAACGCGCGACGTCCGTGATGAAGGTGCCTGCGACCACGCATATCCTGTGCGCAGGCGATAGACGCGATCTTCAAGCCGCCGGCGATCGTCGAACATGACGGCGATCTCGCGTCGCGGATCGCCGCGTTCCGGTGTTGAGGGCACCCAGTAGGCGCATTCGGGCGCAAAAAGCTTCAGCCAGTCTTCGAACAGAAGATTGTCCAGGATGCGCGCCTCCTGCTCGACCAGCCGCCGGAACATGTCGCGCTCAGCTGCATCTTCAATCGCGCGGTCGTCAGTCTGCCAGTCGGAAAAATCCTCGACCAGCTCGCTGTAGAAGGCATCGGTCACGTAGTACGAAAATCGTGACGGATCGTAATTTGCCTGGCTGCCCATCGTCATGGCTCCCGACGAATGGCGATGTCGGGTTCGGCCTTCATAAGCCGTTTCCATTCGCGGATGTACTCGCGCATGAAGAGCTCGTCGGTCGCCGGCCCTTTGATCGTCCCGTCTTTGAGGGTCTCGATACGGCCCGGTATGCCGAGGCCGCGATGCATGTAGATCCATTCGTCTTCGATGCAGCGAAGACCGCGCTGGATCTGCTCGAAATTGGTGATGTCGTCGACCTCGCCGAAATTTGGAAAACCTTCCTGCGTACGCATGCGAAGCGCGTTGATGTCGTTCAATGCGTCGGCGCCGATGCTGCCCTCGACATCGTCGATCTTTGTGCCGTACCAGATCGCGTCGGTTTCCTCGTAGGAAACCGGTTGGAAGACCTGGATGTGGTTGCCGAGCAGCGAGAGATTAGGAAAGACGTTGATGTTCACGGGCTCGGAGCCTGCAAGGTCGAGAAGCGACTCGGCCTTGTCGCCGTATTTCGCGCGCAGCTTCTCGGCGACATGCTCCATGCCTGGGTGCAAGGATTCGATCGCCCAAAGACTGCCCGGACGTTTCTCCAGATTTGGACGCTTGTCTTTGAAATGATGGCCGTTGCCCATGTACTGGATGTACATCGGTTGCTCGTCGGGCTGTTGCTTGTAGTAGGACATGCCCTTCGCCGTATCCTCGTCCTTGAACCGGTTCTCTGTTTCAAGCAGTGATTGATGCGAATAGATGACATGGTAGCCGTCGCCTGAATTGTCGTAGGCCAGCTTCCAGTTGCCCCTGTATTTGAATCGGTTGGCTTCGCACACGGTGACCTTGCCGCCCGGATTACGGTCGAGCCATTCATCGATCGGTTTCTTGATAGGTCCGAGGTGGTCTTCGATCCGCGGCGCCCCGACGTTGAGCGTCCCAAAGATAAAGCCACGATAGGATTCCACGCGGGGCACCTGGGCCAGATTGAACTTCGGGTCTCGAACAAGCTTTTCCGCGTATCCGTCCGGCCAAGGCACACCGCGAAGCTTGCCCGAGTTTGCGAAATTCCATCCGTGATAAGGGCACTGAAACGAACGCGCATTGCCCTTGTTCCAGCGGCAAAGTGTCGTGCCGCGGTGGGTGCACCGGTTGAACAGCGCTCGGATGACGCCTTCTGAGTCGCGCGTAATGATGAGCGGCCGCAGACCGAGCTTGCCCGTGATGAAATCGTTCGCGTTCGGAATCTGGCTCTCGTGCGCGAGATAGACCCAGGTGCCGCCGAAGATGTGCGTCATCTCCGTGTCAAACACCGCCGGGTCGGTATAGATCAACCTATGAACCCGATCTTCCTGCACGAGCTCGTCCCAGTCGTATAAAGGGGCGTTGGCGGCGCGCGACGGGATTCGCATCCGTTCCAATGTTGTCATCGCGGGGTCCTCTTATTCTTTGCCTCGCCTGCGCGCTTCGTCAGAAGAAATCGAAGTACTCGTCCTGCTCCCACTGCGTGGTCGCCTCGCTGCCGCGGTCGATGCCGTTGTCCCTGGCATATGTTTCGTAGCGCTGCAGCTCGGTTCGCTTGATCTTGGTGTAGTAGTCGACAAAGGTCTTCCCAAATTGGTCTCTGAACAAGGGCTCCTGGTCGAAGAGCGTCAGCGCGTCCGCGAGCGTCGCCGGAAGCATGGGACGCTGCGACGTGTACGGATCGGTCTCGGGAGCGCCGGGATCGCGTTCGTGGTCGACACCATCAAGGCCTGTAACAATCTGCGAGGCGATATAAAGATACGGATTTGCCGAGGGCTCGCCCATGCGGTTTTCGATGCGCGTGGCCGGATCCTTTCTACCGCCGAGGACCCGCAGCAACACCCCGCGATGATCGAGGCCCCACGCGGCCCGATCCGGCGCGAGAGAGTTGATACGGAAACGCCGGTACGCGTTAACGGTGGGGTTGGCCAGCACCGTGCTGGCAAGGGCATGGTGCAACAAGCCGGCCAGGTATTGCTTGCCGAGAGGGGAAAGCACCTCTTCTGATGACTTCGGTATGAAGAGATTCAGTCCGGTTTTCGCGTTTGTCAGCGACTGGTGCAGATGCCAGCCGCTTGAGTAGAAGCCTTTGAGCGCCGGCCGGCACATGAAGGTCGCCAGATAACCAAGGCGCCGGCAGACCTGGCGCGTCGCGGTCCGGAAAAGAACGAGATTGTCGGCTGCTTCGAGCGCGGTGCGGGGTGCGAAAGTGCATTCCACCTGTCCCGGCCCCCATTCATTCTCGAATGACCTAAGCGGAAGATCCAGTTTCTCCAGCGCATCCGCCACCGCCGAAAGCGGCGCCTGCATCCGGTCCAGATTGCTTTCCGAGTGAAAGGAATATCCCGGCTCGACAGGACAGACATTCGGCGCGCGGCCCTTGAGGCCCGGCGCGCCGATGTTCTCAAGAGTCAGTTGTTGTTCGGCGAGCTTTAGCAAGTACCATTCGACCTCGAGGCCGATGCCGCAGTCCATCCCCCTTTTTTTCAGCCTTTCGATCTGTTTCCGCAGCAGATGCCGCGGTGAAAAATAGAAAGGCTTTCCGGAGACAAAATATTCGTCGCACAAAATCCAGCCGACATCCGGCTCCCACGGAAGAACCCGAAAGGTTGCAGGATCGGGAACTATGATCAGGTTCGGTGACCCCGTCATTTCGTCGAGGTTCATCCCGCCGCCTCGCGTGAAGGAAGCAAACGTCCGCGCGCCGGACGCATCGAGCGTCGTAGTTGCGACGTTTATGTTGTACCCGTTCTGCAACGCATCCAGGAACGCGGGAAGTGTGACTGTTTTCGCACGCGAGGCGCCGTGCGGATCGGCCCAGGCAACGCGAAACAGTTTCAACTTTTCTTTTTTGACGCGCGCCGCAAGCGCCTTGGCGAGACGGCGTTGATCGTCCGTCCAAAGACCGTGCCTTTCGATAAATCCGTTCGCTTGGCTCATCACCGCGTCCGCACTGGATAGGCTTCTTTATCCCATTTTTATCGCCGGCAGCGCTCAACCTGCAGTGTCATTCCGGAGCAATTGATCAAGCTTGCCCTCCCGGTCGAGCGTTTGGAGTTCTTCATGGCCTCCGACGTGAAGGTCCCCAATAAAGACCTGCGGAACGGTTACCCGTCCGTTTGCTCTCTCGATCATTTCGTCGCGGCGCTCCCAATTGCCGCCGATGTCAATCTCAGTGAAAGAAATTCCTTTTCGCTTCAGCAGCGATTTTGCCGAAGTGCAGTAGGGGCAATAACGCGCCGTATAGATGCAAACCTCTTTCATTGCACGATCGCCTGATAAACCATCGTCCGCATCAAGTAACGATAATGCATTCGTTGCGCCGGCGCCTGCATTAGGAGGATGGCGATGAGGTCCTGCTGCGGATCGATCCAGAAGTAGGTTCCCGTGACGCCGCTCCACGAGAAGTCGCCGACCGATCCCGGCAGCGGATTGCGTCCGGCGTGTGTTCTCACCGCGAATCCAAGCCCAAAGCCAAGGCCCAGCTCCGGCGATGGCGCCAGCGCGCCGAAGAGAACGGGCGTCGACGGACTGCGGCGCGTCTCTGGCGTCAGGTGGTCGGACGTCATGAGGGTGACGGTCGCCGGCGAAACGAATCTCGTGCCGCCGAACTCGCCGCCGTTGAGTAGCATCTGGCAGAAACGCACATAATCGCGCGCCGTCGACAGAAGTGCGCTGCCGCCGGAAATCCAGTTTGACCGGATGGTCGGGTCGCGCATCGGCGGGCGTTTGCCTGAAGCAGCATCGACCTGTGGCTGCGCTGCGCGCGCATAGGCGATCGGTCCGAAGCTTGTATCCTTGAGCCCGAGCGGCTTGCAGATTCGCTCGATGACGAAGCGGTCGAGGTCCATTCCGCTTGCCGACTCGACCACGCGGCCGAGCACGTCTGTCGACATGCCGTATTGCCATGTGCTGCCAGGTTGATAGGCGAGGGGTACCATGGCGAGCTTGGCGGCCATTTCGGCATTGGTCTGCTTTTCATCGCTAACGTTGGTCGCCTCGTAAGCCTGTTTCAGCAGCGGACCCGTCAGATGCCCATAAGTGAAGCCGGACGTGTGACGCAGCAGGTCCTGCACGGTCATTTGTCGCCGGCATGGCTCGGTGACCAGGGTTTTCGCCGATGTGTTGTCGGAATCGGTCACGACCTTCAGTCCGGCAAATTCGGGTATGAAGTGCGCGACCGGATCGGCAATCAGCAGCTTACCTTCCTCGGCGAGCATCATTGCAGCGAGAGAGGTAAACGGCTTTGTCATCGAGGCGATCCGGAAGATCGTATCGACTTCCATCGCAGTGCCTGCTTCGCGGTCACGGTAACCAAGCGCTATCTCGTACGCGATCTTGCCGCGCCGCGCGATCAACGCGACGGCGCCGGGTACGATTCCCTTGTCGATGTCCGCTTTCAGCGTGTCCGTCAGTCGCTGCAAGCGTTCAGACGAGAGGCCGACGTCTTCGGGTTTGTCGGCCCGCGGCAACTCAAAGCTCATTGCTCATTTCCTATTTCCAAAACTGGCGAGATGCGAGCGCCGCGCCGTCCGCCATTGCCTTGAGCTTGGCGAAGACCACGTCTGGATCCACGGCCGCTTGCCCGACCCAAGTTCCGAAGCCGCAGTCACTGCCCGCGATGACGTTTTCGCGCCCGACGAGGTTGGCGTAGCGGGCGATGCGTTGCGCGATCAGCTCGGGATGTTCGATGAAATTCGATTTCGACTCGATCACGCCCGGAATCAGAACCTTGCCATCCGGCAGCTTCATGCGCTCAAACAAAGTCCATTCGTGCGCATGGCGCGGGTTGGCGGCCTCGAGCGAGATCGCCACGGGTTTGGCTGCAAAGACCAGGTCGATGACGTCCGTCAACGGCACATCGCGATGATGCGGTCCCTCATAGTTGCCCCAGCAAAGGTGCATGCGCAGCTGCTCCAGCGGAATGTTTGCAACGGCATGATTGAGGGCCTCGATGTGAAGCTGCGCGCGTTTGCGGAACTCCGGCAGGCTCAAGTCTGCATACTGGATGTGACGTCCCATGCCGAGGTCGGGGCAGTCGATCTGCAGCACGAAGCCGGCTTTCGCGACGGTCTCGTATTCGTGACGCATCGCATCGGCGATCGCGTAGATGTAGGTCTCGAAATCCTTGTAGTGGTCGTTGCGAAAGAACAACGACACCACGCCGGGCGAGGCGGCGCTCATGAAGCCACCCACGGACTTCACATCCTTGAGGGCAGCCTTGAGATTGTCCGCGTCGCTTTGCGGAGCCTGCTTGTCGCGAACGCTGATCGGCGCGTTGCAGGCCGGCGTTTTGCGGCGCGAGCGGCCAGGATCGCCGAACACGCGTTTTTCCAGGCGCGGGAAATCGGCAAGGTCCTGATAGACGAATGTATTGCCCGTGCCGCCAAAACCGTTGAGTCGATCCTTGATGTAGGTGGCGTAACTCGGTTTCGACAATTCGCCGTCATTGATCAGGTCGACGCCGGCGTCGGCTTGTTTGCGGACGATTTCGGCCACCGCGGCGCGCACTCGCGCTGCGAGCGATTGCGGATCGACGGGTACGCCTTCCTCCTTGGCGTACATCATGCGGATGAGATCATCTGGACGCGGCAGGCTGCCGGTATGGGTGGTTAGAAAACGGTCGCGGCTACGTTGCACGGCTTGAACTCCCTGAATGAACTGTAAAGCAGGCCGTGGCCGCTAACCACGGGTGGGCCGCTCGCGTTGACAGCCTCGAGTGGGCTGCGTATGTACCCGGCAAACAGCAGCCCGAGATTGACATGAAAGTCCGCAACTCCCTGAAATCCCTGCGTGGCCGGCACCGCAACAACCGCCTGGTGCGGCGTAAGGGACGGGTCTACATCATCAACAAGACCAACCGCCGCTTCAAAGCCCGGCAGGGCTGAAATAGGCGCATTGGCGCCTGTTCCGTCGCCCCATATTGGCCAAGAAACGCGGAGAGTTTAAACTCCGCTTATGCGCACTCGATTCCTCGCAGCACTCCTGATTGCCGCAACGGCCGCGATTTCTGCCGCGCCGGCCGGCGCGCAATCGGGTCACTGGCTCACGCCGCCCGACAAGCTGCCGCAGGTCGGACGGGGGGACAAAACCCGCAACCTCGACTTTTTGTTCGGCGCGCTGAAGGTCGCGCCTGACGATGTCACCGCCAAAGCGATCGAGGAACGGATCTGGGCATTGTGGACGCTCTCACCGAGCGACACTGCCAATCTTTTGATGACTCGCGTGAAGACCGCGATCGAGGCAAAGGATCTCGATCTGGCGATCAAGCTTTTGAGCGCGATCGTGAAGGTCAAGCCAGACTATGTGGAAGCGTGGAACCGACGCGCGACGATCCACTACATGAAGAAAGATTACGGCCGTGCCCTGAACGATATTCGCGAAGTTCTCAGGCGCGAGCCCCGTCATTTTGGCGCGTTGGCCGGCCTCGGGCTGATCATGCAGGACATCGGCGACAACAAGCAGGCACTGGAAGTCTATCGCCGCGCCCTCGCGCTCTACCCCCGGATGGAGCGCATTCCCGATCTCGTGAAGACCCTGCAGGAAAAGGTCGAGGGCAGGGACATCTAATCCCCGGCTTTATCGCTGTTACACGTCAACCCGCCGCTGCATCTGCGCCGACATAGGCGATGCGCAGCATGTTGGTTGCCCCGGGCGTGCCAAGCGGGACGCCAGCAACGACGATCACACGTTGGCCAACCTTTGCAAATCCTTCCTTGACCGCAATCCGGCAGGCACGATCGACCATATCGTCCTGGTCGTGAGCATCCTCGGTCACGACGCAGTGGACGCCCCACGCGACCGCCAGGCGCCGGCCGGTGGCGATGTTCGGTGACAGCGCAACGATCGGAGCGCGCGGGCGCTCGCGCGCCACACGTAGCGCGGTCGAGCCCGACGCCGTCCAGCAGATCACTGCGGCAAGATCGAGCGTGTCGGCGATGTGGCGCGCCGCGTCGGCAATCGCATCCGCACCGGTCGCTTCGGGTGCGGCGCGCTGGGCGGTGATGATATTGCGGTAAAGCGGATCGCCTTCCACCTCTTCTGCAATCCTGTTCATCGTCGTGACCGCCTGGATCGGAAATTGTCCCGCTGCCGATTCAGCCGACAGCATTACTGCATCGGCGCCTTCGAAAATGGCAGTGGCCACGTCGGACACCTCGGCGCGCGTCGGAACAGGCGCATTGATCATCGATTCCAGCATCTGCGTGGCGACGACCACGGGCTTGCCCGCCACGCGGCATGCGCGCGTCATTTGCTTCTGCACGCCAGGCACTTTTTCCAAGGGCATTTCCACGCCGAGATCACCGCGCGCGACCATCAAAGCGTCCGCAAGATCCATAATTTCGGACAGTCGATTGACCGCCTGCGGTTTCTCGATCTTGGCCATTACGGCCGCCCGCGCCCGCGTGATCTTCTTCGCCTCGGCGAGGTCTTCCGGCCGCTGAATGAACGACAGCGCCACCCAGTCGATACCGGTTGCTAGCGCAGCTTCCAGGTCCGACCGATCCTTATCGGCCAGCGCCGAAAACGGGATTGTCGTGTCGGGCAGGCTCACGCCCTTGCGGTCGGAGAGCTTTCCGCCGACCGCGACCCGGGTCGTGATGCGTTTTGAATCGGCCTCGGTAACAGTGAGCCTGACCTTGCCGTCATCGATCAGCAGCGTGTGGCCCGGCCTGATGGTGGCAAAGATTTCGGGATGCGGCAGGTACGCTCGTCTGGCATCTCCGGCGGCGGTGTCGGCGTCGAGCACGAAGGTGTCGCCGGCTTTCACGGTCGCAGAGCCGCCGGTAAAGGTACCGAGGCGAAGTTTCGGGCCCTGCAGGTCGATGAGCACTCCAATCGGCCGGCCGGTGTCGCGCTCGACGGCGCGGATCATGCCAACCAGCTCGCGCATGCGATCCTGGGTGGTGTGGCTCATGTTGATACGAAAAACGTCGGCGCCCGCCTTAAACAGCTGCGCGATCATGTCGGCATTCGACGACGCGGGTCCGAGAGTGGCGACGATCTTGGCGCGGCGCAGACGTCTCATGGTCGGGCGCCTCCGGCCGGCGGCGACAACGTCGTCGGTGGGCGCGAATTTCCAAGGGGCGCGCGCGGAGGCAATGGGCGCTCGGGCGCTTGTTCGGCGGTGTCCGTCAACTGCACCGTCCAGGAGCGCTGCTCGTTGGTATCGACCTCGAAAAAGCCGGTGCGATCGTAGCCGCGCGCCAGACAGTTCTCAGTCCCGCGGATAGTGAACTCTTTCTCACGTGAGCACATGTAAGCCTTGCCAGACCACTCGCCGCCACGGTCGTAGTCGACCGCATAGATGTAATAGTAACGTGCAACCAGTGCGCCGCGCAGCAGCGTTTCGCAAGAGCGTGACGAAACGTTCCACCAGCCTTCTGTCGTCCAACCCTCATTGTCCTTGTATCCGATCGCGACACCCACGCGGCTGCCGGTGTTGTTGCAAAGGCGGAAATCCGCCTTCGCCTTCGGCGCCGAAACCACGAGCGACGCGATGAGGACCGCCGGGAAGGCAACGAAATGCAGAATGTGACGCCTGAGGGCGATGAATGGCAAAGCAGTCATACGTGTCGGCGGTTTCGAAGGATGCGCGGTTGTGGCGTGATCAGTCACGGAGTGTCAATGACGATGGCACGGAAGTCGTTTACGTTTGTGTAAGTCGGCCCAGGGGATAGCAAATCCCCGAGGGCGGTGAAAAATCCGGTCGAATTGTTATCGGCAAGGAAGGCGGCGGGATCGAGGCCTTTGGCCTGCGCGCGCGCCACTGATTCGCCATCAACCAGCGCGCCCGCGGGGTCGGTTGCCGCCCCCGAGCCGCCGTCGGTGCCGTCCGTATCGCCGGCGAGCGCCGCGACCGCCGGCAAGCCCGCGAGGCCAATTGCGAGCGCCAGCGCGTACTCTTGATTTGGCCCGCCACGCCCTTTGCCGCGGATCGTCACGGTCAGCTCGCCGCCTGAGATCACGACAGCGCGTTTGCCTTGATCGCGCAATTCGCGTGCGAGGCGTGCATGGGCAGCGGCAACATCGCGCGCTTCGCCTTCAACCCGGTCGCCGAGCGAAATGCATTCGTATCCGTCCGCACGGACCGCGTCTTCAGCCGCGCGCATGGCGTCGGCCGGCCGGGCCGCCAGCTTGAACTGGCTGTCGGCAAATGCCGGATCGCCGGGCTTTGGCGATTCATTTCTCTGGTTGGTCAGCGCTTGCGTGATCGCCGCCGCAGGCGCGATCTTGTATTTCGCGATAATGGCCCGCGCGTCGGCCAGCGTCGTCGGATCGGGAACGGTCGGCCCCGAGCCGATCGCCGATGGATCGTCGCCCGGCACGTCCGAGATCGCGATGGTCAAAAGCTTGGCCGGATGAGCGTGGCGCGCCAGACGCCCGCCTTTGATGCGCGAGAGATGTTTGCGCACGGTGTTGATTTCACCGATGGCCGCACCCGAGCGCAGAAGCGCGCGGGTCACGGTTTGTTTGTCCTCAAATGATATTCCTTCCGCTGGCGCGATCCAGTTCGCCGACGCACCGCCAGACATCAGCACCAGGACGAGATCGTCCGCGCCTGCGCCGTCGGCCAAAGCAAGTGCGCGATCGGCGGCCTCTAGGCCTGCAGCGTCCGGGATCGGATGCCCGGCCTCGATCATTCGAACCTTGCGAAGATGACGCGCGTAGCCGTGACGCGCGACGGCCACGCCGGTCAGGCGTTCCGCCGCAGTTCGCCTCCGGTCGAGGTAGTGCGCTTCGGCCGTCTCGGCCATCGAACCCGCGGCCTTGCCTGCGGCAAGCAATATCAGTTGGCCTGACGGCAAAGCCGGCAGGAGAGGCGGAAGGCATGTTGCCGGATGTGCCGCCGATACCGCGGTGCGAAACAACCCTGCGAGAAAAGAGCGCAGGTTATCGTTCGAACTTCCCATCTCTGCCCACTGTCGAAAAAACCTGCTTATATAGGCCGCTCGACCGGTCGGCCTTAGCTAGCCGGGTGAGGCGAGCATTGAAAAGACAAGGAATCGATTCCGGTCAGTAGATCGAACGATCTCGGGTGCGAAGTCAAACCCAAGCACCTGTCCGGCATCGGTTACCCTCGTGAAATGGTTTGGTGTCCAACGATTTGGCGTGTGACGTGCTGATCTAGCGAACTGCAAACAAAGGATGCCGGTGCAAAGCCGGCGGGCATGCACAAGAGGAGGCGACTGTGATGCGAAGGACTAAGTTGGCCGCGATCGGGGCGTTTGTCGCGGCGGCCGCGATGTTGTTGGTTGCCGGCGCGCCAGCGCAGGCACAAGATTCGATCAAGATCGGGTGGGCGATTTCAAAGACCGGACCCTTTGCGGCGGGCGCCGGCGTCACCACTCTGCCGAACTATCAGGTATGGGTGAAAGACGTGAACGATGCCGGCGGCATTAATGTCGGCGGCAAGAAGCTCAAGATCGAGGTAATCGAATACGACGACCGCAGCAATTCGGAAGAAATGATCAAGGCGGTCGAGCGGCTCGCTACGCAGGACAAGGTCGATTTCATCCTGCCCCCCTGGAGCACGGGGATGAATCTCGCGGCGGCTCCGATCTTCAACAAGCTCGGCTATCCGCAGCTCGCTGTCACGGCCAATACCAACCAGGCGTTGGAGCTGACAAAGCGCTGGCCCAATCTGACTTTCTGGCTCGGTCTGCCGTCGGAGATCGTCGACGGTATCGTCGAGACCTTCGCCAAGCTTGAGAAGGACGGCAAGATCAACAAGAAGATCGCGATGATCGCGGTCGGCGATCAGTTCGGCATCGAGCTGTCAACGGCGACGCGCGCAGGACTGAAAAAGGCCGGCTTCGATCTGGTCTACGACAAGTCCTATCCGTTCGGAACGCAGGATATGCAGCCGGTACTCAAGGATGCGCAGGCGGCCAATCCCGACGTTCTCCTTGCCTTCAGCTATCCACCTGACACCTTCGCGATTACCGACACCTCCAAGGTGCTCGGCTTCAATCCCAAGGTCTTCTTCGTCGGCGTGGGCACCGCGTTCCCGATGTACAAGGGCAAGTTCGCCGCGGGCGCGGAGGGGATCATGGGCATCGGCGGCTCCGATGCCTCGCTTCCGGGCATCAAGTGGTACATCCAGCACCACAAGGAAATCATCGGACGCGAGCCCGATCGGTGGGCGAGCCCGATCACCTATGCCAGTTTGCAGGTTCTGCAACAGGCGATCGAGCGCGTGGGCAAAGTCGACCGCGCGGCCGTCATCAAGGAAATCAACACAGGCAGCTTTGACACCATCATCGGCAAGGTGAAATTGGAGAACGGCCTCAACAAAAATATCTGGGCCGTTGGCCAATGGCAGGGCGCGGACTTCTTCGGCGTTGCGCCAATCTCGAAGCAGGGTGCCAAGCCTGTCGTCGCCAAGCCGGCGTGGTAATAAACAAACTGGTCATTCCGGGGCGCGCGCCTTAGCGCGCGAACCCGGAATCCAGGTAGTGGATCCGCGCCTGTAACTGGATTCCGGATCGCCATCCGGAATGACGGTGAAAGCACTTCTTATGACTCTCGCGCTCGACATCGTTCTCTCCGGG
>Ga0247793_1000099_pt1 | contig 15795 bp, 20 predicted proteins | sample UWRJS223509R6_FD_180939 | JGI IMG/M metagenome (GOLD analysis project Ga0247793, IMG submission 180939) | Soil microbial communities from Arlington Agricultural Research Station in Wisconsin, United States - UWRJ-S223-509R-6 | ecosystem: Environmental > Terrestrial > Soil > Agricultural land...
ACGAAAGATGACCCGCGGCCGACGTTCTTCTGGTCCGCCGAAGCGCCACGCGATGGACGTGACCTGACGCGCACCGAGCCGTATCCTCGATTGCTCTGGCATGCTGAGAGCGGCGAAGAGATTACGGTCATCTCGGCTGAGCAGCATCAAGCAAAGGTGGCCGAAGGCTACGTGACGAATGCGCCCGCATGGGTCGAGCCTGACCCGATGGAGGCCATTCGCTCGCAGTGGGAGGCACTGTCCGCTGAGGACCAGGCGCTGCTGCTTGAATCGCAGAAGCAGGACCGGATCGCCATGCTCAAGGCCAAGCTCTCGGCGCTGCCGGAGAGCAAGCTCGCTGAAATGCTCTCGAAGGCGGCACAAGAGACGCCGGAGCAGAAGGAAGTGCGGCGCGGACCCGGAAGGCCCAGAAAGGAAGTGGCATGAGCGATTATCCGTGCCTCATGTGGTCGAGGAAGACGGGCGAAGAAATCACCGTCCACTCGCCAGAGGAACAGCGGGCGATGACGGCCGAAGGCTACCGGCTAACGCAGGAGACCTTCACGCTGAAGGAACCGGTGGAGCCGGATGAGCCGGAGCCGGAGATACCAATTCCGAGCCGTCGCGGTAGACACTAACGCATGGCCACGGCTCGCGCCATCATTACTGACGCCTTAACTGAGCTTGGGGTGTTAGGGGAGTCTGAGACTGCGAGTGCAGGACAGGCTGCGCTCGGACTGCTCAGGCTCCAAAATATGATTGACGCGTGGCAGGCTGACCGTCTCACACTCGCGGTGCAATTCAGAACCACGTTCACGCTCTTACCAGGAACAGATTCGATCACGATTGGGTTGGTTGGTGCTGACATCATTCAAGCGCGGCCAGTCTGGATTAACACCGTTAATTTCATCATTCCTGGTTCGTCGCCTGAGGTTGAATCAGTGTTGGCGCAGATGAACGAAGACACGTTTTCTGCGCTGTCTATCAAGCAGTTGTCGAACGCGCTACCGACCAATTTCTTCTACCAAACGAGCATGTCGACCATTCTCGGCACGATCTCGTTTTGGCCTGTCGTGAATCAATCCGTAAAGATTGCGATTTACGGTCCAGAAAGCTTAGCCGTGCCGCTCTCGCTGAATAGCATTATTACCGCTCCGGCTGGCTATATGGAGGCCTTGGTCTACCAATTGGCCTTACGGCTCGCGTCTCCGTTCGGCGTGCAACCGAGTCAATCTCTTGTGGAGATGGCTGCGCGTGCATTCGCGACCGCGAAGCGTGCCAACGTCAAACCAGGCATTCTAGGTGTTGACTCGGCTCTCTGGTATGGCAGTCGTGGCGGCGCCTACAATATTCTTAGCGACCAAGGCTAGAGCAGATGCTTCCATCCTACACGTGCGCGAAGAGCTCCAGCATAACTCCTAGAAATGCCGAAGCGTTTTGCAATCGTGCTCTGGGATCCTTCCGCCGCGCGAATATCACGCACGAGCGCTGGCGTCAGTTTCGCATTCCATCGTTGCTCGCCTCGTATGCTCCTGCCCTTCTTCACCATATCAGCCGAATTGTCGGCCATTGTGCCGAGAAACAGATGCTTTGGGTTAATGCAATTCCTCACGTCGCAAACGTGAAGAATTTTCAGGCCGTCAGGGATTGGCCCATGCACGACTTCCCACGCGGCCCGATGGGCAAAGACGCGATACGGTTTTATTGCTTGGATAATGCCGTAACCGCCGATGCCGATTCTGCCTGTCCACAGCCAGCACTCGTCTGCCCCCTGTGTGGCGGCGAACAATTCAAGCCGTGCGGCCATTCGCTCGACATAGGTTCGCGTTTTGTGTGTGTTGTTTGTTTTAGAACTACAGGAGTGCGAACAAAATCGTCTAGGCGCACTCCGATAGTGCGAGAACTGGCCGCCGCAATGTGGACACGTGCTGATAGTCTTTGGAATAGCCATCTGACCTCCGTGGGGTCACTGGTAAGGGCCGTGTCGGTGTTAGTCGCACCGTCGCGGCCCGTCTATTTTACAGCAGAAGGAGCGCGCTGTGTCGTATAACCTCACGCCTGGGAGCCCTCAGAAACTACAGAGCGCAGTGACTGCGGCGGGGACTCAGGGAGGCGTGCTCTATCTCGCAGGATTATGCGAGAGGGTGACGATAGTCGCACGCGGTTCCACTGTCGCTGGCGTTATCGCGTCTGGGGCGCTAGTAGTAGAGGAAGCTTTTTATTACAAAGCAGGCCATGCTGGTGGCACGCAGGGCGAGAATGAGCCTCCGTGGCCGGGGCCGTGGAGCGTGATTCAGACGATCAACGCCGTGGACCTCACGCTCGGGGCGACCATCGTGGTGCATCTCACTGGATCGTTTTGGGCGGTCCGTGTGCGCGTGTCCGTCGTCGTTGCTGGCGGCGGCACGGTGGATGTCTGGGCCTGGGGGAACTGATGGCTTCTTCGATTTTTCTGCCCATCAATACGGCGTCGGTCACGGGCACGGGCGCGGCGGTGCTCGCGACGACGCCCACGCTGGTTACGCCGAACATCGGCGCGGCGACCGGCACGAGTCTGGCGTTGACGGGCGTCCTGAATCTGGGCGCGTTCACCGTGGCCACCTTGCCGGCGGGATCAGTGGGTGACCGCGCGTATGTGACGAACGCCTTGACGCCGGTGGTGTTGTCGGCGGTCGTGGGCGGCGGAGCCATCGTGGTGCCAGTGTTCAAGAACGCCACGGCCTGGATTGTCGGCTGATGCCGGAACCGTGGCCGAAGTTGCTCGTGAACCGCGAGGGTCAGCGGAAGCTTGTCAATTCCTTCGAGGAGCAGGATGCGTGGACGGCCAAGGGCTATTTCCGCAGCCTCGGTCGTCAGGTAGAGCACGCCGATGCAGAAGCCGAGCAGGCGAAGGCGAAGCCGTAATGCCAGTCGAGAGCTATAAGGGCTTCTTGGGTCCGGCGTCGAAGTCAGCCTCGTTCATGGCTGATAACGAGTTGCTCATCAATTGGCTCATCGAGCGTAATGAGTCACCTTCAGCGCCAGCGCCGTATTGCATGCTGCCGACACCTGGCTTTGACCTTGTCATGTCTGTGGCTCAAGCGCCCATTAGAGGCAGCTTCTTCCAGCGTGGCCGCGCCTTCTTCGTGGCTGGCTTTGCGTTCTATGAGCTGTTCTATAACGTCGGCACTGGCGTGTGGTCCACGATTCAGCGCGGCATCGTCGCCGCCGATGCGAACCCCGTCACGATTCACGCCAACGGCGATGCTGGCAATCAGTTGTGGATTACGAGCGGCGGTGTCGGCTACGTCTTCGACCTCTTGACGAATACGCTCACCGTCGAAGGCGTGCCTGGCACCACCGTGACGATGGGCTCGTTCCTTGATGCGCGCTTCTTGTATCTCGACGCCGACACCGGCGCGTTCTACGCCTCCGCGCTCTATGACGGCACGAGCTGGAATCCGACGATGGTCGCGCAGTCAGAATCCGGCGACCCGTGGCGCGCGCTCATCGTGACGCCTGATGACCTCATTCGACTACTCGGCGAAACGACCGGAGAAGTCTGGGCCAATCAAGGGACGCTTCCATTTCCCTTCTCGCAGATTCGAGAGGCGTCGTCCCCGTTTGGGATTGTCGCGCCGTTTGCGTGGGCCGTGGATACGGCCATCAGTTGGGTCGCACAGAATGCGCAAGGGCGCCCGCTCATCGTGCGCTGTCCTGGGTATACGCCGGAGCGCATCAGCACGCACGCCATCGAGACCGCACTGAGCCAGTATACGGACCTGGACTTGACGATTGCGTTCGCCTATTCCGAGCGCGGGCACTCCTATTCGGTGTTCACGTTTCCAACAGGCAACGAGACATGGTGTTACGACCAGTCGATTCAACTCTGGCACCAGCGTGCAATCTGGGATCCGGTCAATGCCGTCTGGAATGCCTATCGGCCCGGCTGTCAGATGATGGCCTTTGGGAAGCAAATCGTCGGCGATCGGCTCACGGGTTCGCTCTATGAAATGTCCTCGGCGTTTCATACCGATGTGACCGATGGCGGCGTGGAATCTGTCACGTATATCCGCCGCATGCGGCAAGCGCCACGGCTCAGCGCGGACCAGCGGCGGATTACGATTCATAGCCTACAGCTCGTGCTTGATGCGGGCGAAGGATTGAACTTAGGACAGGGCTCGAATCCTCTCGTGATGCTCGAAATCGCGAAGGACGGCGGCAAGGTGTTCGGTAATCAGCGCATGGAATCGGCTGGCGCGATCGGCGCGTTCGATACGCGCGTGCGCTGGACGAGATGCGGCCAAGGACGGAATCCAGTGCCGCGCTTCACCGTGAGTGACCCTATTCCTTGGCGAGTAGTTGATCTTCTGGTTGACTATTCCGTAGGGGCGCACTGATGCCAGTCCTCTCCCGCGCCCCGGCGGAACGCAAGAGCATCGACACGCCGACGTGGACGTTGTGGCTGACGAACCTTGTGACAGCCGTGAACGAAGCTACTGCCGCTGCGGCGGCCGTGGATGCGTCAACGTTGACCGGCACGACCCTCGCCGCGAATGTCGTCAATTCGTCTCTGACGAGTGTCGGCACGCTTGTGAATCTCACGGTCACGAATCCCATCGCCGGCAGTGTGACCGGATCGTCCGGGTCCACGACTGGCAACGCCGCGACGGCGACGGCGCTGCAGACGGCGCGCAATATCAACGGCGTGGCCTTCGATGGGACCGCGAATATCACGGTGACGGCCGCAGCTGGGGCGCTCACAGGCGCGACACTCGCGGCGAATGTGCTCGCCAGTTCCCTGACGAGTGTCGGCACGTTGACGGGCGGGGCGACGGGTGCAGGCTTTACGGTGGCGCTCTCGACCTCCACGATCACGGGCGTGCTGGCGACGGCGCGCGGTGGCACGAGTGTGGACATTGCGACCGCGTCGTTGCCGCTGGGGAGCGGGCAGATCACCTTTCCAGCCACGCAGAATCCGTCCGCGAATGTGAATACCTTCGATGACTACGAAGAAGGCACATGGACGCCGAATGATGCCAGCGGGGCTGGCTTATCGATTACGGTCAATTCGAGTTGGTATCGCAAGACGGCGGGCGTGGTGATGATTGGCGCCAATGTGACCTATCCGGCCACACTCAACGCGAGCGCGGCCGTCATTGGAGGCTTGCCATTTTCGGCCGTCGCGGAATCAGGGCTCGCCACGGTGTTCTCGACGCTCGCGACGGCGATCTTGGCGTATCTCCCAGGCGGCACGACGATTCAGCCGCGAAAACTTGGCGCGGCGCAATACACGAATGCGGAACTGACGGGCGCAACCTTTATCCTGTCCGGGGTGTATCCGGCCGCATGACCATTCGCCACGCGACCCTCGCGGACGTCGATGACCTCACGCTGATGGGCGCGCGGTTCCAGGCCGAGTCGATTTACGGGCACTGGTTCAGCGAGAACTTTGAGCAAATGGACCGGTTGGCGATGTTTCTCATCAACAACGCCGATGGCGTGATTCTCGTCGCCGACGATGAGGACGTCGGCCTTGTCGGAATGCTGGCGCTCCTGTGTAGTCCGCATCCGTGGTCCGGTGAGCGCTGTTGCGGAGAATTGGCGTTCTTCGTCGACCCAGCGGCGAGAGGCTCCATGGGCGCACGGTTGTTGTCGGCCGGGCGCCACTATGCGCGCGAGCAGGGCGCCGTGTTCATGCTGATGGTGTCGCCCTCGGTGCCGGATATCGTGGAGGACCGCACCGGGACGCTCTATCAACGCTGTGGCTTTGCGCCGCTCGAGCGGGGCTGGATCCTGAGACTCACATGATTCAGGTCATTGATGCGTTCCTGCCTGACCCGCTGGCCTATCGCGCCGCCTGTCTGGCGATGCCGCGCCGGAGCCATGAACTCGGCCCCGATGTGGTGTTCCACGGCATCGCCGAGATTCCTGATCGCACGGTGCCGGATTTACTTGAAGCGCGGTTCCCGACGTTGCGTGTCGTCACGAGCCTGACGCGGCTGAGCCCGCTCGGCCAGTCCTGTCCGAATGCGATTCACCAGGATTTGGATATGGGCACCGTGACAGGCATTTTGTATCTGAATCCGGACGCGCCAGTCGGTGACGGCACCGACTTTATGATGCATCGGGAGACAGGCTCCAGGGCCAGCACGGCGCAGACACTCGATGAACGCATCGAGGAGGGGCTCGCATGGTGCGATCCGTCACAATGGGACCGCTGGATGCATGTGGCGGCGCAGTTCAACCGACTCTTGCTCTTTGACGCCGCGCTATTTCATTCACGGGCCATCTTCGAGAACTACGGCACGGATGATGAGAGTGCGCGGCTGATTGAAATTGACTTCTGCACGGGAGTGTGTCCATGAGCGCCATTACGACAGCGGTCATTGCGGGCATCGCTACTGCTGGCGGAGCCGTCGCCAGCGCGAAGATCGGGAGTAACGCCGCGAAGAATGCCGCGAAAACGCAATCAGACGCCGCGGACAAGGCGCTGGCGGTGCAGCGTGAGCAGTATCAGCAACAGCGGCAGGACTTCTCACCCTACCAGCAGCAAGGGGCGCAGGCCATGGGGCGAATGACCGCGATGTCCCAAGCGCCTAGGCAAACCTTCGACCCGCGGCAGCAACAGGGGCAACCGTCCATGCCTCAACAGCCGCCCCAGATGGCGAACCTTGGCAACCCGCAGGGGATGCCCCCGCAAGGCCCACAGATGCCGCCAGGATGGCCACAGGGGGCGCCACGGCAGGGCGGCATATCAGGCTTCATGGGGCGCGTCGGAGACATGATGACCGGCGGGCAGCCGAATCCGGGTGGCATGCCGCCAGCGGGCCAGATGCAGACGGGCGGGCAGATGGGGCAAGCGGTCCAGCAAGCGCCGGGCGGCGGGCCGATGCCGGGGGCGCTCGTAAGGGTCATGGCACCGAACGGGCAAGAGGCGAGTCTTCCGGCTGACATGGCCCAGCGCGCCGTGGCGAAGGGTGCGACCATCATTCAGTAGGAATTCAGATATGGCGACACCGAAAGACCGCGCGCATGGTTACATCGGCAGCAAGTTTGTGGGCATCCCAGCTGCCACCGGGCAGGCCGCGCCTGCTGCTGCGCCGGCCCAACAACAGGATTGGTTCGCCCAGAATATCGGGTATCCCACGACCTCCGGCACGCAGCAGCCCGGCCAGAATCAACAAACGGCCTCGCTCGGCGCGCCGCGGGCCTTGGAAGGCTACGACCAAGCGAAGCTGTCAGACCCGACCGCGCAGAGCAATAAGTATGTCGCGGGTCGTATCATGCAATCGGGCGGCAGCGTGGACCAAGTGCTCGCCGATCCGAAGTTTGCCGGCTGGACGAAGACGAGCGGCGATAAAATCATGAGCCCGGAAGGCTCTGTCTACGACCTGAGTCGAGATGCGACCGGCAGCAATGGCCAGCCAGGAGCGAACGCGGCGCAGTATACGTATGTCGGCGGCGGGCCGGCGGGCACGCGCAACAACGGCATTAAGGGCGATGACCCGAACAGCGCGAATTACACCAAGCCAGGCGGGCTCGGCTACAAGGGCACTGCACCGGCCCCCGCTGGCACGGCTGGGGCGATGGCGTCGATGTCGGGGCAGATGGTCAACAGCCAAGCGGGCGGCGGGAATACATCCGGCATGCAGATGCCAACCGCGCCGCCTGTCAACAACATCACGGCGCCGGCGCCGTTCTCCTACGAAGGCATCGGGAACCTCGGCAACACGCCGCAGATGCAGCAGCAGAGCTACAATCCAGCGGCCACGCCGACACCGCTCAGTTACGAGAATCTCGCCACGCCAGAAGGCTACACGCCTGAAGCCTATCAGGGCATGACGGCGGAGCAACTCCAGTCAGACCCGTCCTATCAGTTCCGGTTGAAAGCGGGTCAGGATGCGCTGGAGAACACGCTGGCGCGCACCGGGTCGCTCCGGGGCGGCAACGCGGCCAATGCGCTGATGGCGCAAGGGCAGGGGATGGCCTCGCAGGAGTATGCGGCGGCGGATGCCAGAGCGCGGGCGACGAACCAGATGAACAACCAGACCAGTCTCGGCGCGTATCAGACGAATGCGCAAACGGGGCTGGCCTACAACCAGAATGCGAACCAGAACGCGCTGAACTTCGGGAACGCCAATTACAATCAGGCGTTTCAGACCAATCAGGCCAACAATCAGGGCTCGAATGCCGCGATTGCGGCCAACAATCAATCCGCTTTGGCCCAGAACGCCCAAGGGCTTGCGGCCCAGCAGCAGGGCTACAACCAAGCCGCTGGCACCTACGGCATGAACGCCGGCAACACGCTGGCCTACGGGCAAGCGAACAATCAGAACGCGCTCGCGAATTACAACGCCCAAGCGAACAACGCGCTGGGCCTCGGCAATCTCAACCTCGGCTATACACAGGCCGCGAATCAGTATTCGCTCGGCCAAGGCAATCTAGCACTCGGGCAGGGTCAACTGGCGCAGCAGGGCAATCAGCAGGCGTTTAATCAGGCCAATCAGACGTGGCAGAACAACTATCGTGCCAATGTTACAGACCCGTGGGCGCAGCAATACGGCCTCGCAAGTCTCGGGCAACCGGTGAGGCCTGACTAAAATGAGCGGACTTTGCGAATGCGGTTGTGGACAGCCGACGCGAATCGCTGCGGCAACCAAAACAGCACGCGGGGTAAAACGCGGCGAGCATTGTCGTTTCGTGAAAAGTCATTCTTCTAGGCATGTCACAACGAATGGCTATAAACACAAGACAGGTGCTGCTGGACAATCGAGCCAACTTCATGTCATTCGGGCGGAGGCGGCGCTCGGTAGGCCTCTCCCTGTTGGTGTGCAAGTACATCATGTTGATGGTGATATCGGCTCTAGGACCGCCCGCCTTGTCATTTGCCAAGATCAGGCATATCACTTGCTCTTGCACCGCAGGGCGCGAATTATAAAGGCAGGCGGCAATCCGAATACTCAGCACATTTGCAGGGTCTGCCGTCTCGTGAAAGACATCACTCAATTTCCAGCCAATCGCAGTAAGCCTTGCGGTTTGTCTTATGAATGCCGTTCGTGTAGGGCAGTCTTCGAAAAGAGCCGTAGCAAGCGATACCGTAGCCATCGAGTTCGTAGTAAGCGAAAGGCGATAGCTTAATGGGCCGCTACGCTGACAGCGTGAGCCGGATTCTGATGGAGCAGGGCCGGGCTCAAGCACAGGGAAAACTTGACAGCGGGCAGGCGTGGGGGCATTTTGCCCAGCAACTCGGTCAGATCCCCGCCCAGCTCGAGGAGCAACGCGCCAGGCAGCAGGAGATAGACCTCGCGCGACAGGCCGCGCAGGAGAACTCCCAGATTCGCCAGCAGCATGTCCAGCAGGGCCAACAGCGGCTCGATCAGGAGCAAGCCGGCATCGACGCAGGCAAGCAAAAAGCCTTCACAGCCAAGCAGATTCACGACGCGGCCGAGCAAGCCTACGGACAAATCAAGGACGGCAACGCCGAAGCGGTGCTCGGCCTCTTGCCTCCGGAATCCCGCGTAATGGCCGAAGGCTGGCTAGGCAATGTGGCGAAGGCGAAGCAGGACCGTGACGCACAAGGCGTGGCGCTGGGGAAACAGACCGCGCAGTTCATCCAGGCGAACGGTTACGACCCGGTGACATCCGCCACGGCGCTCAAGGTGCTGGCCGACGTGCATCCCGGCGCGAAGGATGCGCTGGAGCATGTGACGGACCCGGCGAACTTCAAGAAACTGATTGATCACTTCGCCACGCTCGGCGACAAGCCGGAACAGCCATTCAAGCTCGGGCCAGGGGAAACGCAATTTAGCCCAGAAGGCCAGCCCATTGCCACTGGTCAACCAAAGCCAGCGGCCGAGCCAGCGACCATCGAAGCCATGCTCGTGCAGGCCATCCAGGCGAAGGACGGGCCGCGCGTGCGCGAGCTCCTGAATATGAAGCGCGGGCTGGCCGAGGCCGGACGGGCGCCGGCCGCTCCGAAGGACGAAGCCCTCGTGCAGATTCAAGGCCCAACCGGGGCTATTTGGGCGCGCAAATCGGATGCTGAAGGAAAGCCTGCCGCTCAAGCGGCGCGCGGCGTGACCGGAATTGAGCGGCAATCGCTCGCCTTCTTCAATCGCGCCGATGAAGCGGCCAAGACGGTCGCCCCGCTCGAAACGAAGATTGCCAAGATGAACCTGGGCAGCCAAGCACGGCTCCAGGCCGCGCCCAACTGGCTGCAATCGGAAGAGAACCAGTCGTATCGGCAGGCCCAACGGGCGTTTACGGAAGCTCGGCTGCGCAAAGAGTCGGGCGCGGCGATTCCGGTGCAGGAATACGAGAACGACGCCAAGACCTACTTTGCCCAGCCTGGGGATGGGCCGAAGATTCTGGCCCAGAAACAGAAGGCCCGCGACACTGTGCTGAGTGGCTTGGCATTCTCGGCTGGCAAGGCGTATGACGAGTTCTACGGCGAACCGCGGCCAGGCAGTAAGGTAGCCGGTGCGACTGTTCCACGTGACACATCAGCCTCGCCAGCCCAACCAGCCACAAATGGCCCAGCCATCGGATCGACCGTGACGTTCAACGGCAAGCGCTACAAGGTCGCCGGCATTACGAACGGACAGGCGGATTTGGAGCCGCTCTGATGCCTCGCCTTCGCGTGCCACTCGGCGCCCTCCAAGTCGACCCCGAAGACGAGCCGACGCCTGCACCACTCCGCGTGCCGCTGGCCGAGCTCGCCGTAGAAGCGGAACCAGCCGCGCCCATTCAAGCGGCGTCGGCCGGCCGGACGTGGACCGATACCGCCGTCGACCTTTTGCCGGCCGTCGGCGGCGTCGCGGGCGGCATTATTGGCGGCATCGGCGGGGCCGTCGGCGGCATGGGCATCGGCGGCGTGCCAGGCGGCATCGGCGGAGCGGCACTCGGCGGGGCGGCCGGGGAAGCTTGGAAGCAGAACATCAACCGCCTACGAGGCGCGTCGGCACCGGAGACACCAGGGCAAGCCGCGACGGATATCGGCGTGCAGGGAGCCATCCAGGGCGCGGGGCAGGCCGTTGGCGGGGCTCTCGCGGCCGGCGCTGGCAAGGCCGCCACTTACGGCATGAGTCGGGCGCTGAACCTCACCGACCGCCTCTCACGCGAGTTCCCGCAGCTCTCCCAGACGATGATTGACAAGGCCATTGCCGTCTCGCCGAAAGGACTAGCCAAGGCCCGTGCCATGCTCACAGCCGCGAAGGGCGAAGCCAACGCGGCATTGACGGCGGCGCACGAGAAAGGCGCGACGGTGCCGATTACGGCCGCTACGGACGGGCTTTCGCGCACCTTGGCCAAGGTCATGCAAAGCGAAGATGTTGAAGGCGGTATCGGCGCACTCGCGGCCGTCGAGCGCAAAATTGCTGCGGGCCGAGCGGCGGCGATGACGCCGATGGAAGCGGACGCGCTCAAGGCCAGTCTCCAGACCCAATCGAAAGCGCTCTATCTCGCCGGCAAGATGGGCCAGGGTCGGCCGAATGCGACCATCAAAGCTCATGCGCTGAAGGACATGGCCACGAGCCTGAACCAGCATCTGGGCGACATTACCGAAGCCGCCGGAGCGCCTGGCTATCGTGCGGCCAATGCGGAGGCGGCTGAGATGATTGGCGCGGTGCGCGGGCTCGAGAAGGGGCTGCGTCCAGGCGCGAATCTGTATCAGGCGATGGTGCGGCCAGGCACCGGGATGCTGCTGGGCGGCGCGCTTGGGAGCCAGCAGGGCGGGTCGAAGGGTGCGGCCGCTGGGGCGCTCGCCGGCGCGGCGATTGGCTCACCGCAAGGCATGTCGAAGGCCGCGATTGCGCTGAGTAAGCCGGGCGTGCAAATCATGCTGCGCAATTCGCCGCGATTGGCGGCGGCTGTCGCGTCCTATCTGGCCGGCGACCAGCAAGACGAGGAGACGCCCTGATGGACGAGCGGAAAAGCCAAGAACTCGCACGGCGCAAGGAGCATTACCTTGCCAATCGCGAGGAATTGCGCGCAAAAGCTCGTGCTTATCAAGCCGCGCATCGTGAGCGGCAACGAATCTATAACAAGGCATATCACGCGGCTAATCTCGAAAAGGAACATGCCCGTGCTAAAGCCTATAAGGCGGCGCACCAAGAGGAAATGCGAGCCTACCGCAAGGTATACGGTCCAGTTTACTACGAGAAACACCGGACTGAAATGAATGCGCGTGGAATGGCTCGATACTGGGAGCGTAGAACTGATCGTCTTGCCAAGAACAAAATACTCTATGTTGCACAACGAGCTGCTAGATGCGCCGCCGCGAGAACATACCGTTTGGCCAATCTAGAACGCATAAAAGAGGCGACCAAGCGCAGGGTATTGGCTAATCCAGGCAAGGCCAATGCTATTGCGGCAAGGCGGAGAGCTGCGGAAGTGCAAGCCACGCCTTCATGGGCCGATCATGCGGCTATCGCCGCTATTTACGCGGAAGCGGTCAGGCTCACGCGTGAAACTGGTGTCACTTACGAAGTAGATCACTTCTATCCGTTATGCGGTCGGATAGTTTGTGGGTTGCACGTTGAACATAATCTCAGAGTCATTACAAGGGCTGAGAACCGTCAGAAATACAATCATCATCCGCATCGGCGAGGCAATGAATGCCTTTCACTCTAGCCCCATACGAAACCAGGCAATACAGCAGTGACGATGGTTTCCCGCTGTCCTTTGGGACGGTGGAAACTTTTGCGGCGGGCTTATCTGTTCACGCTGTAACGTATAGCGATGCCGCAGGAACTCCCAACAGTAACCCTATTGTGCTCGACTCGGCTGGCAGATGCCGTATCTATCTCGATGCGCTGAGTTATTCCTTTATTGTCCGCGATAGCGCAGGCGTGACCATCTCGACCACGGACCCGATTCAGTCGATTGGCCTCGCAGGCAGCGGTGGCGGCGTCGGCTCGGTGCTGTTCACGTTCGGGGGCGACTCGACATCTCCAGTGACGGCTGTAACGTATCCGGTGGGTGCAACGGTGGCGCAGACACACGCCGGCACAGCGCTCCTCGTGATTGACCCGTCGAATATTCCGGCTGGCACCTACGGCATTCGGGCGATGATTCTGGAAGCTGGCGGGGCCACCGTCAGCGTCGCGTTGGTGGACTTGCTCGGGGGATCGCCCGATACACCGTTGGCCGTGGCGAGCGGGACGAGCGTGACCGGAGCGTCTGTGGTCTCAGCGGCGATTACGTTTCCTGTCGGCGGCGTGAGTCATTCGTTCGCCATCAAGACGCAGACATCGGCCAGCGCGGCGTTTGTTTGGGGCTGCGACCTGGTGAGAATAGCCTAATGCAACCATTCCTCTGTGCATTCTTCGTCACACTCGGACTCGCGGTGCCAGCGTGGTGCCAACCGCGGCCAGGGGCCTTCTCGACCATTGTCACCACCAACACGTCAGTCGCCTCGGCCTGTATCGGCGCGAACACCATCAATGCGCCCACGACCTGCCTCGGCGGATTGCAAGCGGGCCCAACGGTCGTGAATCAAGCGTTGACGCTGCCGAGTTTTACACCTGGCGTCGTCACAAACAAACTCTACAACGTGGGCGGGAACCTGTTTTTCAACGGGCTGGCATTAGCGACGGGCGGCAGTGTGGGTCCTGGCACCGCGAATGTGCTGCCCGTCTTTACCGGCGTGAACTCCATCGGGAATTCGCTGTTCTCGCAATCCGGCACGATCATGACGTTGGCCGGCACGTTCTCCTCGACGGTGTTTGGCACGTCGGTCTTTGCGGCCGGTGGGGTGGGCGATGAAGCCTTGATTGTGCGGAACACGTCGGCGGGGGTGGCCAATCGCGGCGTCCTCTTTGTCGGGAACGACACGGCAGTGAATCTCGGCGCCCTCGCGGCGCATGCCAGCACCTTCACGACCACCGGCGCGGCGATTGCCAACGGCGTGAAACTCGAAGCCAGTGGCGCAGGGGGGCTTTCGCTGCGGGCGTCGGATGCGGCTGGCATCATCCATTTCTTCACGGGCACGGGCACGGTCGAGCGCGGACAGATCACCGCGGCCGGGTTATTCCAGTGGACGACCTTCGGGACGCATATCTTCACGGGCGGGGGAGCGGGCACGCAGATTCTGCGCGTGACAAATGTCACGGCTGGGGCCGGGAATAGCGCGAGCGTGCAGGCGACGAGCGATACCGTCTTGGGGCAGTTCACGAGCACGACGAGCACCTTTACCACGGCCGGGCCGTTGGTGCAGGCGAGCACGGTGCTGGCTGGGGATGGGGCGGGCGGGCTCTCGCTCGCGGCGACGCATGCGACGGGCGCGGTGCGGATCTATACCGGGAGCGGGACGCTGCGGGCCACTGTTGACGCGGCGGGCAACTTCAATCTCGGCTCCACGAACATCATGGACAGTCCCGCGGTGCCGACCCTCACCACGGTCACCGGGGGGACCGCGACGATTGCCGGGCGGAATACGGCGTTTCGGATCGGCATCAGCACGGGTCCGGTGTCCCTGATCGCGGTGGCCTTCAATATGACCTACACGAACATTCCCGCCTGTGTGGCGACCACGGGCTCGGTCACGGCGGCGACGGTGTTCAGTAATCCCTCCACGACCGAAGGGATTTTCTCGTTCACCCCGTCCATCGCCGCGGGGACCGTCGTCAACGTGCTCTGCCGGGGCCTGTGACGCATGCGCAGTCTCTTGATCAGTCTCCTGCTTATCGCGCCGCAAGGCTTGTCCGATCTGGACAAAGCCCATGCGGATCTGCACGCGGCGAAAGTGTCGCTCTTGCAGACCCAGGAAGCCTTGGCCGCGTGTCAGATCAAAGCGCAGGGGCAGACCTTGAGCGAGGAACGGACGGCGCTCGAAGCGCGGTTTCGCGCGATCCTGAAACCGGCAGAGGGTGCGGTGTTTAACTGGATGACGTTGACCTTCGAGGAACCAAAATGACCGAAGTGATCCGTCCCCCGCCGACGGTGGCATCAGCGACGCGCACGTACTATGCGATCTCGATCCTATCGAGTCGCACGTTCTGGGTCGCCGTGATCACGGCGGTGATCGGCCTCTCCGCCGAACCCGAAATCGTCGCCCTCATCCCGCTCGCCTGGCTCCCGAAAGTCCTCATGGTGGTCGGTCTCGTGAACATGGTGCTCCGGAAGTTAACGGTGCGGCCCGTGGTGATCAGCGTGCCGGGCTCGAGCACCCCGGTCGAAGTCCCGAAGATTGGCCCGCCGGATCCCCCGGTGGTGACGGACTGATGGCGGACACCTCGTCGCGCGACCGGCGGATGGAAGACACCGGCGACAGCCTGTCGGGGATGGTCGTGCCCCGGCCCGATCCGACGGTGCTCACCACGCAACGCTTACAGCGGGAGATTTTCAGCCTACGCGAATTGCTCGAGGTCAAGCTCGGGGCGGCGCAAGCCGCCGTGGACCTGATTCGGACCATCATCGAAACCCGCCTGAACGGCATGGACTTGGCCATCAAGATCCTGCAGGACATCGCCGACAAGTTTCCGGGGCGCATCGACGAAAAAATCAAGGCGCTCAAGGAAGTGCACGACCAGAAATTCGAGGCGCTGGAGGCGACGCACGCCGAAAAGTTCAGCAGCATTCAGACGCAGTTCAAGGAACGCGACGTGCGGACGGAGCAGAGTTCGAAGGACAGCAAGGTCGCCGTGGACGCCGCGCTGCAGGCGGCGAAGGAGCTGGGCAACGAGCAGAACAAGTCGGCGGCCTCGGCGATCGCCAAGAGCGAGACGGCGACGACGAAACAGATCGACCAGCTCGTGGGCCTGATTCAGACCATGACCAAAGGGTTCGAAACGAGCATCTCGGATCTCAAGGACCGGATCAATCGCAGCGAAGGGA
>Ga0247793_1000101_pt1 | contig 15755 bp, 18 predicted proteins | sample UWRJS223509R6_FD_180939 | JGI IMG/M metagenome (GOLD analysis project Ga0247793, IMG submission 180939) | Soil microbial communities from Arlington Agricultural Research Station in Wisconsin, United States - UWRJ-S223-509R-6 | ecosystem: Environmental > Terrestrial > Soil > Agricultural land...
GTGTCGGTCAGCGGGCGCATGCGTGTGCCGAGTCCGGCGGCCAGCACCATGGCGCAACGCGGCGTGTCTTTTAGCGGTGCGCTCATATGTCAGACCTTCAATGCCGGCACATTGGCGCGATACCAGGCGGCGAGCGGCGCCAGACCGGGGTGGGCCAACGACCGTTGCAGATAGTTCCAGACGCGCGGCATGTGCCGCAGATATTGCGGCTTGTGGTCGCGGCGTTCGAGCCGCGCGAATATGCCGAGAATTTTTGAGGCGCGCTGCGCAGCGAGTGTCGCGTAGCCGCGCGCGAAATCGGACGCTTCAAAGGGACCTTTGCGCATGCGCGCGCGCACGTAACGCGACAACAAGGCGATCTCCATCATTTCGGGTACGTCGACACGCGCGTCTTGCAGCAGTGATGCAAGATCGTAGGCGGCAGGCCCCATCAATGCATCCTGAAAGTCGAGCAACCCGACGCGCGCAACGCCTTCGCGTTCCGGCAACCACAGCAGATTAGGGGAATGCAAGTCGCGCAGCACCCAGGTCTGCGGGCCGGTGGTCAATGGCAGGAGCAATTCCCGCCAGTGTGAACGAAAAGCATTGCGTTTGATGTCGTTGATCTTCACACCGAGCTTGGGCAGGTACCAATCAAGCAGAAGCTCGGCTTCGATCAGAAATGCCTCCATGTCGTAGTGCGGCAGTTGGTAGTCGACACCGGGCTCGACCGGCACGATGCCCGGCGGTGTATCGCCGTGCAACTCGGCCAGCAGGTCGGTCGCCGCCTCGTAGCGAGCTTCTATCGGCACCGGCGGATCGCCTTCGACAAAAAGCTCTTCGCCGAGGTCCTCGATCACCAACAGTCCGGATTCGCGGTCGGCAGCGAAAATAGCCGGCGCGGAAAAGCCGCGGCCGCGCAGGGCATGGGCCATCGCGATGAAAGGCGTGACGCTTTCCGCAAGATGCGCGATCGCGCTGTAAGGCTTTCCGTCGCGCACAGCCGGGCCATCCGGCCGCTTGGGAGAATTCATGAAAATGTATGTGGCGCCATCGCGGGTCAGCCGCTCATAGCTGCGCGTGGAGGCATCGCCCTGGATACGCCGGCGCGTCGCGCGGCCGTAGCCGGTTCGGTCGAGGAATCGACGCATTGCAACGATTCGTTCGACACGGAGAGCGAAGCGGCCGAAGCCTGTGATGCAGGCATTGCGCGCGTTGGCGCCTTGCTGCGGCGCCAGGGTAAATGCGACGTCAAGCCGATCGGCCGGCAAGAGCGCACCGGCGCGGTCAGGCCACTCAATCACCAGCAATGTGCCTTCTTCCGCATCCTCGAGGCCGATCTCGGCAAGTTCGGCCGGGCCGGACAACCGGTAGAGATCGGCGTGGACGAGCCTGAAACGCGGCAGCACATAGGTCTGCGTGAGGGTAAATGTCGGGCTCGGCACCTCGATACTCTCGTCGCCGGCAAAGAAACGGATGAGAGCTCGAGCAAATGTCGTCTTGCCGGCGCCGAGATCGCCGGACAGCGTAATTACGTCGCCGGGCTCGATCACTGCGGCGATATCCGCCATCAGCCGGTAAGTGCCTCCTTCGTCGGCCAAGGCCGCGTTGAAGCTGTAGTTGCCGGGTGCGGTGGGAAGCATCGGATCATCCGATAGCGGATGTCGCTTTCTCACGCCAGAATCGCGTTCAATGCAATGAGCCGCTCATTATTTTCATCGATCGGCAAATGTTAGTGGAGCGTTTTCACAGGCACCAGCGCGCGAGAGCGATTGCGGTCATGCCGCGGTTCGCTTTGCGGCGTGTTGTACCGGAAATTCGCAAGTGACTGTCGTACCTTGGCCGGGCGCAGATTCGATCGAGACTGTACCGCCATGCAGTTCGACGAATGAGCGAACCAGAGAAAGCCCAAGTCCCGGCCCGCGATGCTGGGAGCCACGGGAGTCCGTTTCGAACCAGTCGAACACGCGATCCTTGGCTTCAGGCGCAATACCAGGGCCATGATCGGTCACAGTGAATACGACCGAGTCCGCGCGCCGTTCCGCGACCAGAGTGACGGTATCGGCCGAAGGCGAGAAGCCGACCGCATTTGAAAGTAAATTAAACAGGATCTGCCGCAGTCGGCGCTCGTCCGCGACGAAACTGCCTATATCCGCCGGCGCGCGAATATCGAGCGTGATCCGGTTCCTGGCCAATCGGTCTTGCACGCCTTCTGCTGCGGCTTCCATGCTGGCGCGGATATCAACGTCGGTGAGATTGAGGGCCATCGCGCCGGCGTCGATCGTCGCAAGATCCAGGATGTTGTTGATGAGCGCCAGCAATGCATTGGTCGAGGCGGTGATGTACCCCAGATATTCCGCCTGTTTCGGGTTGAGGCGCCCGAAGGCGGGATCACCGAGCAGGTTTGCGAAGCCAATGATGTTCGTAAGCGGCGAACGCAACTCGTAAGACACATGATGCACGAAGTCGATCTTGATCGAGTCGGCGGTTTCCAGCGCTTCGTTACGCTCGCGCAATGCACGCTCGACGTTCACCGTGTCAGTCATATCCTGGAACGCAACAAGCGTGGCACCATCGGGGAGCGGAACAGTGGCGAGTTCGATCACCGCGCCGTCACGCCGCTCGATGCGGGCTGCGATCGGCTCACGATTGTCTATCGCGGTCACCGCGGCACGGAGATTTCGCCAAATGGTATTGTCGTCGTGGAGCGCCTGGCACCACGCCGTGATGGCCTCGATGTGGGGATGTTGCTCGAGCGCATCGTGCGAAAGTTTCCACATGCGTTGGAACGCCGGATTGTGCAGCCGGACCCGACCATCGCTTCCAAACACTGCCACCGCCTCAGCCAGATGATCGAGTGTCTCGCTCTGTACCTTGATGAGCGCATCGTAGCGGCGATGCATGTCGAGTCGCTCGGTCACGTCGTCATAGAGGTAAGTCACGCCACCTTCCGGATTCGGCGTGGTAATGACGCGCAGCGTTCGTCCATCCGGCAAATGCCAGGTGTGTTCTTTCGGCTCGACTGCGCGATAGGCCTCGTACAGCTCCTGCCGCCATTCGCGGAAATTCTGTTCCTCTGGCAATTTTCTCTTGTCACGGAGGATGTCGAGTACTGCCACGTCGGTCGGGGTCTGATCGAGGAAGCCTGCATCGAGCTCGAACAATGAACGGAAAGCGGCGTTGTAGAATGTCAGCTTGCGATCGATATTGAATACGGCGACACCGGTCGCAAGCTGATCAAGCACACGACGATGCGCTTCGGTCATACGAACAAGCTCGCCGCGGAGGGTTTCCGCCTCGGTGCGATCGATGGCCATACCTGAGCTGCCCGCCCCGCTCGATGCATCGATCACGTCGAACATGCGGCGCAATCCCGCCGCGACCGCCGGAACGCGCCCAACGTATGTTGCGCCGGTGGCGCGCGCGCGCGCGACTTCCATTCGTGCGCTTTGATCGAGAAGCTCCAGTTCGCGGGCGACGGCATCGGTGGGATTTTCAGCTTCGACCGCGCGGGCATACGCAGAATTGACGAAGATCAGCCGTCCGGCCGCATTGCGAGCCCAGACTGGCGCCGACAGCGTATCGAGAAGCGATCGCATGATTTCGACATCGCCCAGCAGCTCGTCGTGACGCGCGGCAAGATCCAGCAACTCCTGCTCGATTCCACCGACGTCTCGCAAACGGAGGATGGCGCGGCCGGCAATAACGCGCCCTTCGGCTTCGACGGGGCGGCCGGTGCGGCTGGTCACGGTCATCGTAAATCCACGGCCGTTGCTACGCATAGTATCAACGGCCTGTTCCATACGCTGCGCTGCCGAGGCCTCCAGCCAGGTCCCGAACGCGAGCACGCGCTCGCGCGTGGCCGCAGGCACGAGCGTTGCCGTATCACCGATGATCTCCGGCTGTTCGGAAGCGGCAGGCCAAGTCACAAGAACCTGTGGCTCCGATAGCAGCAGTGCTTTGAGCCGATCGACATCAGCGCGCAATGATGCGACTTCATCGCGGGCATCGATCTCGGCACGGTCTGCGCTTCGGCGTATGCGAAACACGACCACGATTGCAAGCAATGTAAAGCCGAGCAGGGCGAGGACGAGCGTCAACGCCGTGATCTCCTGTTCCCGGAGAGTTGCCAGCGCGCGATGCACGGTGCCCACCAGCGTTGCGCCGAGTTTTGTCTCGGCGCGGACCGGCACGCTGTACAGGTTCAAAAGACTTGCGAGGACGAAGGCGGCGAGGAATCCGCCTCGCCACGGACGAGAACGCAGCCTCTCGTTCGCCGCCCGGATTGGCTCCGGCATTCAGGCTTGCCCCAGAGATGCAGGCGGCGTCCGCCACGCCGCGCCGCGAATCGTTCGACTTTACCCCCAAGGCGAATCGCGCCGAAAGAGTCCAGACCGTGAACATGCTTTATGAAAAGGCCTGAATTCAGTGTCTTAGGCGCTATTTCAGAGATTCGGGAGGCTTCAACCTCCAGTCGAGCCGAATCCTCCGCTTCCGCGTGAGGTTTTGTCGAGAGACGCAGCTTCTACAATATGAGCGCGTACAACTGGCGCGATAACCAACTGTGCAATCCGCATGCCGCGGGAAACAACAACCGATTCGCTGCCGAGATTGACCAACAGCACCTGAATCTCGCCCCGATAGTCCGCATCGATCGTGCCGGGCGAGTTGAGGATGGTGAGACCATCTCGGGCAGCGAGGCCCGAACGCGGTCGCACCTGCGCTTCATAACCTTCAGGGAGTGCCATCGCCAATCCTGTCGGAACGAGACCGCGGGCGCCAGGAGCGATTGTGATGGGGTCGGCGGAAGGTACCGCTGCGAGCAAGTCGAACCCCGCCGCATGCTCGCTCTGGTACGCTGGCAATGGCAGGTCCTTGCCATGAACGAGACGCATCAAACGAATATCAATACCGCTCACGATGACTCTCCACCGAGTGCCTGTGAAATATGCGCGACGAGCCGGGATGCTACCTCCTCCTTGCTCTGCGGCGGCCAGGTTTCCATCCCCGAAGCTTGGACAAGGGTGATCATGTTGCGATCGCCACCCATGACACCGGACCGCGGTGAGACGTCGTTAGCAATAATCCAGTCGCAACCTTTCTTCGCGAGCTTTGCCTTGGCATTCGCTGCAATATGCTCTGTTTCAGCGGCAAATCCGATCACCAGTTTGGGCCGCTGAGATTTTCTCTTGGCGATAGTTGCAAGGATGTCCGGATTCTCAACCAATGGCAGCTCCGGCGTTGATTTGCCGGGCTGCTTCTTGAGCTTTTGTCGGGCGGCATTGGCCACACGCCAGTCTGCGACCGCGGCAGCGAAGATCGCGACGTCGGCAGGCAGCGCACGTTCGACCGCATCGAGCATTTCACGGGCGCTTTCAACTTTGACTATCTTGACTCCGTGTGGATCAGGCACTTGCACAGGACCGCTTACCAACGTGACGTCGGCGCCGGCGGCGGCAGCGGCGGCCGCGATCGCATGACCTTGCTTCCCCGACGAGCGGTTCGCGATATAGCGTACCGGGTCAATGGGCTCGTGCGTCGGGCCCGACGTCACGAGCACGCGTCGTCCCGTCAGCAGGCCGGTGGTTTGTGTAGCCAGCAACTTTTCGACGGCCGCCGCGATCTCCAGCGGTTCAGCCATGCGGCCCAGCCCTTGCTCGTGCGCTTCTGCCATCTCGCCTTCGTTCGGACCGACAAGCGTGATACCGTCGGCACTCAATTGCGCCAGATTGCGTTGTGTCGCCACGTTTGCCCACATGCGCGGGTTCATTGCAGGCGCCAGAAGTATTTTTGCTGATGTTGCCAACATCACAGCGGTGGCCAGATCGTCGGCGTGACCGCCTGCAAGCTTCGCCATCAGGTCGGCGGTTGCGGGCGCGACAACGATCAAATCGGTTTCGCGTGCCAGGCGAATATGTCCAACGTCGAATTCGCTGGCCGGATCGAAGAGATCGGTGAACACCCGTTCGCCGACGAGCGCACTCGCTGAGAGCGGCGTCACGAAGTGCTCCGCGGCTTTGGTCATGATGCAGCGCACGGCGATCTTGCGCTCCTTTAGCCGGCGGATGAGGTCGAGCGATTTGTAGGCTGCGATACCTCCGCCGATGATGAGCAGCACCTTTTTGGCGCCATCCGGCGGCGGGCGAGCGGTTCGCGTACTCGATGTCGGTGCTGCCGTAGGGTCGACCGGGGTCCGCGTTTCGTCATCGGTCTGCTCGGCCGCCTCGCGCAGAATCGTCCGCACCTCGTCTTCGACCGAGCGACCGCTTTTCGCGGCGCGCAGGCGCAGCCGTTTTTTGAGCTTCTCGTCGAGCTGGCGGACCGTCAGCGATGCCATAAAATCTCTCTAAATATAAATAGCTTAGCTAGGGTATGATTGCAATGCAGTCATTGCAATCACTCCGGTCGCTTTTTGACCGCCTTGACGTCAAATCATTGTTTCTGTACTTAACCAATAAGTTATATAACTAGCTGGTTAGATAAGGTTACGATCAAATGCCGACCGATCGTCTGAGTGCCACCTTTTCCGCGCTCGCGGACCCGACGCGTCGCGCAATTCTCGCGCGCCTCGCGCTGGGCGAGACCACGGTCAGTGAGCTTGCAAAGCCGTTCAAGATGAGCGGGCCCGCCGTATCCAAGCACCTGAAGGTATTGGAGCACGCGGGCCTGATAGCGCGTGGCCGCGCGGCGCAATGGCGCCCCTGTCGGCTCGAACCTGCCGCACTGAAGGGCGTTGACGATTGGCTCGAAAGCTATCGCCGCCTGTGGGAGGAGCGCCTCGATCGTCTCGAGAACTACCTCAAAACCCTGCAAGCGGAGGGGAAGAAGAATGGACGCAAAAAATAGCATCGACCTCGATTCAGATCCGTGCTCGATCATCGGCGGCCGGCTGCTCGATGCACCGCGCGAACTGGTGTTCTTGGCCTTCACCGATCCTAAGCACCTGGCGCAATGGTGGGGCCCCAACGGGTTCACGACGACGACGCATCACTTTGAGTTCCGGCCAGGCGGCGTATGGCGTTTCGTGATGCATGGTCCGGACGGGCGCGATTACCAGAATCGCATCACGTACGAGGAAATCATCCGGCCCGAACGTATCGTCTACCGCCACGGCGGTGGAGAAGATGTTGAGCTCGTGCAATTCACGCAGACCTTGACGTTCGAGGATCTTGGACGCGACCGCACGCGGCTTACCTGGCACGGACGATTCCCTTCAGCGGAGGAACGTGCTCGCGTGATCAAGAATTACGGTGCCGACAAAGGCCTGTCGCAGACTATGGCGCGGCTCGTCGAATACGTCGCGACCATGGCAACAGAGAAGACCGTATAAATGTCCGTGCGATCAAGACAGCGCGCGCAAGGTTTCGCGCAGATCGCCTGCGCTGCCAATCAGCCGTTCGATGTGGCCATGCGTGTCTTTCCAGATCGGATAAGCCTTGATCAGCAGCGCGCGACCGGCCGGCGTCAAAGAAAGACGCCGGCTACGGCGGTCTTCCTTATCGACGGAAAGCTTCAGGAGCCGGCGCCGTTCGAGAGGCTTGAGATTGGCCGTAAGCGTCGTTCGGTCCATGGCGAGAAGGGACGCGACGCTACCAAGCGTCGGCGGTTCGGGCCGGTTGAGCGACATCAACAGGGAAAATTGACCGTTAGTGAGATCGAGCGGCCGCAGCACATCGTCGAAGCGGCGCGCCAATGCGCGCGCCGCGCGGTGAACATGCAGGCACAGGCAATTATCGCGCACCAGGTGCGTGGCGGCGAGCGGCAGCTCAGTATTTTTTGCGCCGGAGTTTGACACAAGGTCATTATGTTGATATCAACGTATTTGTCAATGTCCGGCAGGACCTCGATACCGTTGTCCCCGGTTTCGGAAAAGGCCGCAAAATCGGCCACAAATAAGGAGGATCGAGTGATGCAAGTTCAGCCCTACCTGTTCTTTGACGGCCGCGCTGAAGAGGCGATCGAATTCTACAAGAAGGCTGTCAACGCCGAAGTTGGCATGCTGATGCGCTGGAAGGACAGTCCCGAAAAGTCGATGTGCACGCCGAACAACGAGAACAAAGTGATGCATGCTTCCCTCAAGATCGGGAATACGCAGGTCATGGCGTCCGATGGAGAAAATAAAGGCCATCCGGATTTCAAGGGTTTCGCACTTTCGCTCGATGCCAAGGACGAAGCCGACGCCGATCGTCTGTTCAACGCTCTGTCGTCGGGCGGAAAAGTTACGTTGCCGTTGACCAAGACGTTCTTCTCGCCGCGTTTCGGGATGCTCGCGGACAAATTCGGCGTGAACTGGATGATCATCGTCGAGCCGAAGTGAGTCCGTCAGAAGGGGACGACGTAATGGTCGAAGATTTCGTGATATCGCGCACGTTCAATGCGCCGCGCGACCTGGTCTGGAAGTGCTTCACTGATCCCGAACGTATGAAGGAGTGGTGGGGCCCGAAAGGCTTCAAAGTAATTGCATCCAAAATGGATCTGCGGCCTGGCGGCAGCTATCACTACGGCCTGCAATCTCCCGCCGGGCAACCGATGTGGGGCAAATTCGCCTATCGCGAAATCGTCCCGCCGGAAAAGTTGGTGCTTATCAATTCGTTTTCGGACGAAAAGGGTGGCACGACGCGCCATCCAGGCCACGAGAGCTGGCCCTTGCAGATGCTTTCGACATTCACGTTTGAGGATCTGCCTGGCGGCAAGACGAAGTTCACCGTCCGATGGGGCCCCTACAACGCAACGGAGGCGGAGGTGAAGACCTTCGACTCAAACCGCAACAGCATGACGCAAGGCTGGAGCGGCACTTTCGAGCAACTCGAAGCCTACCTGGCGAAAGCCACGTAGCGCCGGCAAGGACATGAGAGGGGATCAATGACCTATGTCGATGGTTTTGTTCTTCCAGTGAAGAAGAGGCAACTGGCAACGTACCGCAGCATGGCCAAGCAGGCTGGCAAGGTCTGGCGTCAGCACGGCGCCCTGGAATTCCACGAGTGTGTTGGCGACGACGTTCCGCACGGGAAACGCACGTCATTTCCTCGTAGCGTCAAGCTCAAGCGCAGCGAGATCGTTGTGTTCTCTTACATTGTCTACCGGTCACGCGCCGACCGTGATCGCGTCATGGCAAAAGTCATGAAGGACAAGCGCATCGACGCGATGATGAAATCCAAAAAAATCCCGTTCGACGGCAAGCGCATGATCTTTGGCGGATTCAAGACGATGGTCAGCGCGTAGTCGGTAGGCGTACGAAAGGAAACAAAATGAAGCTGTCAGGCGATATCACCCCATGTTCTGGTCATGGTCGTGAAATTCGAGATCAACGGACAGACATTCACGGCGCTGAACGGCGGCCCGAACTTCAAATTCAACGAAGCAGCCTCTTTCCAGGTGCGGTGCGAGACCCAGGCCGAAGTCGACCATTACTGGAGCAAGCTCACCCAAGGGGGCGAAGAAGGTCCCTGCGGTTGGCTCAATGACAAATATGGCCTCTCCTGGCAGATCGTCCCGGCGGCAATACCGAAGATGATGACGGATCCCGACCCCACCAAGTCCGAGCGCGTCATGAACGCGTTCCTGAAGATGAAGAAGCTCGACATAGCCGCCATCGAACGTGCCTACGCGGGGTAAGTACAAAATGACAGCAGTTGCAAAAACGGCATCATTCGGACAGGGAAGTGCCACGCTGACCCGCATCTTCGATGCGCCGCGCGCCTTGGTGTGGAAAGCCTGGACCGATCCGACGATGATGGCGCAATGGTTCGGGCCGCGTGGCTTCACCAGTACCGTCGGCGAGCTCGACGTGCGCGTCGGCGGCAGCCTGCGCATCGTGATGCACGGACCGGACGGCAACAAATATCCAATGAAGGGCGAGTTTCGCGAGGTCACGCCGCCGGAGCGGCTTGTGTTTACGAATATCGCCATTGACCAAGACGGCAAGCATCTTCTCGAAGGCGAGACCACCGTCATTCTCAGCGAGAGCAACGGGAAAACGACGCTGACACTGCAGACTCACGCCATCGGTCTCGTTCCGCTTGCCCTACAAATGCTGGCCGGCATGGAGGCAGGGTGGAATCAGAGCATCGACAAGCTGGCTGAGCTGTTCCTCAGATCAGCCGCCAGATAATGAAGGCCAGCAGGATCGCGATTACCCACAGCGCGAGCGCGGTCCAGCGGTTGCGGCGTGCCTCCGCCGCACCGATCGCCGACACGGTCTCGGGCGATAGCACCAGGCCGTCACGCGTGATGTCGTCGAACTGATCGACCAAAGTTCCGGCGCGGGTCAATAGACCCGGGACTTCCCCGAAAAATCGGCCAATTTCGCCGGCGCCTTCGACCGCGTCTTCGAGCCGCCCGACCGGGCCGAGATTGCGCGCGATCCATTCACGCACCACCGGTTCGGCGGTGCTCCACATGTCGAGCTTTGGATCGAGCGAACGGGCGACGCCTTCAACGACCACCATGGTCTTTTGCAATAACAACAGTTCCGGCCGCGTACGCATGTCGAAAAGGCCGGTCACTTCGAACAGCAGCATCAGGAGCTTGGCCATCGAAATGTCTTCGGCCGAGCGGTTGTGGATCGGCTCACCGATGGCGCGAATGGCTTGCGCAAAACTCTCGACAGAATGATGCCTTGGCACATACCCAGCATCAAAATGCACTTGGGCCGTACGATGGTAGTCGCGGGTGATGAAGCCGAGCAGGATTTCGGCAAGGAAACGGCGTTCCTTCGGCCCCAGCCGTCCCATGATGCCGAAATCAACGGCGACCAGTCTTCCGTCATCGTCCACGAACAAATTGCCTGGATGCATGTCGGCGTGAAAGAAGCCGTCGCGCAGCGCGTGGCGAAGAAAGCTCTGGATCACTTTGTGCCCAAGTTCCGGCAGATCGAAGCCCTTGGTTTCGAGCGCACGGTGGTCGCTGAGGCGAATCCCGTCGATCCATTCCAGGGTAAGGACTTCTCGCGCGGTGCGGTCCCAGTCAACGGTAGGCACGCGAAAGCCGGCATCTTCACGCGTATTCGCCGCCATTTCGGACGCCGCCGCCGCCTCCAGCCGAAAATCCATTTCGATCGCGACCGAGCGCGCCAAAGTAGACACAACCTCGATCAAGCGCAGGCGGCGCGCCTCCGCCGACAACGCCTCGGCGTTGCGCGCCGCAAAGAAAAAGGCATCGAGATCCGATTTGAAGCGCCGCTCGATGCCGGGACGGAGGACTTTGACCGCAACCGTCTTGCGACTGCCGTTCACCTCAATCTCAGCGCGGTGAACTTGTGCGATCGATGCGGCAGCGACGGCAGGTCCGAAGCTTGCGTAAAGTGCAGATAGCGGCTTATCGAACGCGGCGGCAACCGCCGCTTCGGCTTCGCCTTGTGGAAACGGCGCCATCTTGTCCTGGAGACTTTCGAGGTCGCGAGCGAGCGCGGTGCCGACGACATCCGGCCGCGTGGCGAGAAACTGACCAAGCTTGACATAGGTCGGCCCGAGCCTGGTCAACGCAGCGGCGAGGCGATTTTCACCGCTTTTCGCAGACGGCCGCTCGATCAGGCGGGCAAGCGCGACGGCAGTCTTGGCAGGCAGTGGCAGAGGTCGCGTATCGATCAGGGCAAAGACACCCTCGCGCGCGAATACGAAACCGGCGCGCGTCAGACGCAGCAGGTGATAAAGCGCAGCGATCACAATCGCCAGCCTGAGTGCAGCGCCGCGACGCCACCGGTCATCGGCCTAAACGATACACGGCGGAAACCTGCGGCTTCGATCATCCGCGCAAATGCCTTCGGCTTGGGAAATTTGCGGATCGATTCGACGAGATATTGATAGGCGTCGCGATCTCCGGTCACAACCTCGCCCACACGCGGGATCACCTGGAACGAATAGAGTTCATACAAGGTATCGATCCCGGGCACGTCGACCGAGGAAAATTCGAGGCACAGAAACCGTCCGCCGATCTTCAACACGCGATACGCCTCGTCAAGCGCCTGTTCAATGCGGGGAACATTGCGGATGCCGAAAGCGATCGTGACGCAGTCGAAGCTGCGGTCGGGATAGGCCAACTCTTCGGCATTGCCTTGCTCGAACGTGACGACGCCGTCGAGTCCACGCGCCGCGGCACGTTCGCGCCCCACCTCGAGCATATCGGCGTTGATGTCGCAGACGGTTGCGCGAACGCCGTGGCCGCCCGCATCGACGATGCGAAAGGCAACATCACCGGTGCCACCGGCAAGGTCCAGCACATGGAAATGCCGCTCGCTTTTAGGCGGATTGACCGCCGTCACCAGCGCGTCTTTCCACGCGCGATGCAGGCCGCCCGACATCAGGTCATTCATCAGGTCGTACCGGCGGGCGACCGAATGAAAGACGTCGTCGACGCGCCCCTGCTTGTCCTTAAGGGGTACGCTCCGATAGCCGAAATGAGTCTGCTCGCCGTCCGTGGCCATAGCCGATAGTCCTTTGTGGGCAAGACCATAGCGCGCGCGCTCCGGGGGCGCTATGTGTCAGCGCGGGAGCGGTTAATCATGCCCGAATTACCAGAGGTCGAGACCGTGCGACGCGGCCTGGCGCCCGCCATGGAAGGCGAGCGCTTCGACAAAGTCGAGGTGCGGCGCGGCGATCTCCGCTGGCCGTTGCCGAAGGGCTTTGCGCAAAGACTGCACGGCAAGCTCGTAGAGGGTTTGGGACGCCGCGCAAAATACTTGCTCGCCGATCTTTCGTCCGGCGACGTGCTGCTGATGCATCTCGGTATGTCGGGATCGTTTCGCGTCGGCAAGAACAGCGCGCCGGGAAAGTACTATCACGAGCGCTCCAAAAGCGCCGCACACGATCACATTGTCTTTCATATGTCGAACGGTACGACGGTGACGTTCAACGATCCGCGGCGTTTCGGCTCGATGAAGCTTGTGCCGCGTGCCAGGCTTGAGCAGGAGCCGCTGCTGCGCGCGCTTGGGCCGGAGCCATTGGGAAATGAATTCAATGCAGCGATGCTGGCGAAAGCATGCGCCGGCAAGAAGACGTCGCTAAAGGCGGCGCTCAGTGATCAGCGGGTCGTGGCGGGACTCGGGAATATCTATGTCTGCGAAGCCTTGTTCCGCGCGCAGCTTTCGCCCAGGCGTCAGGCGTCGACAATCGCCGACCGAAACGTCGGACCGAACGAGCGCGCCGAAAGGCTGGTCGAAGCCATCAAGGCCGTGCTCATGGATGCGATCGAGGCCGGTGGATCCTCGCTGCGTGATCATCGGCGCGCCGATGGCTCCCTCGGAGACTTCCAGCACAATTTCAGGGTTTATGACCGCGAGGACGAGCCTTGCCCTCACTGCAAAGGCAAGATCAAACGTATCGTGCAGGTCGGGCGGTCGACCTTTTATTGCCCGAGTTGCCAGAAATAGCCCGTTCGGCTGTCATGGTCCCGGATTGCCGGGCTGAGGCTGGCAATGACAGAGTGTGAAGGCCGAAGCACCGGGGGATAGCCATGCGAACATTCGCAGTCGCTTCCATTCTCTTCGCCGCCACGATGACCATTGCGTCGGCTGCGGACTATCCGGACCATCCAGTCCGGTTGATCGTGCCGCAGGCACCGGGGAGTGCTACCGATAACGCGGCCCGGCTTCTCGGAGCAGTGCTGAGCCAGGAACTGGGACAACAGATCATCGTCGAGAATCGTCCCGGCGGCGCGCTGACGATCGGGCTTGATCTGGTCGCCAAGTCTCCGCCGGACGGTTACACCATCGGCATGGGACCGATTGGAGCGCTTGCAATCACGCGCCACATGGTTTCGAAGTTGCCCTACGACATTGAGCGTGACTTTCAGCCCATTGCCCTCGTTACGCGCGGACAAATGTTGCTCGCTGTTTCGCCGAGGCTACCTGTGAGCTCGGTCAAGGAATTGATCGAATACGCCACGCAGAACCCCGGGAAGCTCACCAATGCTTCATCCAGTAACGGCTCGCCGGGCCATGTCGGTGCCGAGCTTTTCAAGTATATGACCGGAACGAAAATCGTTCATGTGCCCTACCGTGGCGGCTCGCTGGCGATCAACGATCTCATTGCGGGACACGTCGACTTAATGTTTGAAAGTCTGCAATCCATCGCGCCATTTGGCCGTGACGGCAAGGTTCGTGCACTGGCGGTTACAGGCGACCACCGCTCTCCCTCGTTTCCGGATTTACCGACCGTCGCGGAAGCAGGTGTGCCCGGCTATATCGCCGCCACCTGGACCGGCGTCATCGCGCCGGCTGGCGTGCCGCGGCCGATCGTCGACAAACTGAACGCGGCGATCAACCGAGCGCTCAAGTCGGAGGCCTTCCTCGATAAATTCTCCAAATTCGGCGATGAACCGGGTGGCGGCACTCCCGAGGAATTCGCAGCGACAATTAAGGCCGATTCCGCCAAATGGGCGGATGTGGTGAAACGCTCGGGTGCGAAGCTCGACTGAATCAGGATCAGCCATGACCTACGAGAATATCGTCGTTGAAACAAAGGGCCGCGTCGGAATTATCCGCCTCAACCGCCCGCAGGCCCTCAATGCGCTCAACAAGGCGCTGATTGCCGAGTTGACGCAGGCGATCGAGGCCTTCGATGGCGACCACAAGATCGGTTGCATGCTCATAACGGGTAGCGACAAAGCCTTCGCCGCCGGGGCCGACATCAAAGAAATGGCGGACAAACCCTTCGTCGAGGCCTATCTCGGCGATTTCGTCTCGAACTGGAATGCCGCGGCAAAGGCGCGCAAGCCAATTGTCGCGGCGGTGGCAGGCTTTGCGCTTGGTGGCGGTTGCGAGCTCGCCATGCAGTGCGACGTCGTGATCGCCGCCGATAGCGCCAAGTTCGGCCAGCCGGAGATCAAGCTTGGAGTCATTCCCGGCATCGGCGGCACGCAGCGCCTGACGCATGCGGTTGGCAAAGCGAAAGCCATGGACCTAATCCTGACCGGACGCATGATGGATGCGGCTGAAGCGGAGAAATCGGGACTAGTGGCCAGAGTCGTGCCGGCAGCAAGTCTGGTGGAGGAGGCGATGAAGGTCGCCGACACCATCGCGAACATGTCGCTGCCGTCGGTGCTGGCAGGCAAGGAGGCAGTCAATCGGGCCTTTGAGAGCGGCCTTTCGGAAGGGATGGCTTTCGAGCGCCGTATTTTCCACTCGCTGTTTGCGACGGAAGATCAGAAAGAAGGCATGAAAGCCTTCATCGAAAAACGCGCGCCGAAGTGGAAAAACAAATAATTATTTGCGAACACAAATAATTCGTACGATCGCCGATTTGGCGTCGGCACCGGTCGAGACGGACGGCACGTTGTGCCCACTGAGAAACGCGCGAATTGTTTCCGCCGTGATCAACCGCACTGGCGGCGCGGCCGGCTCGGTGCTGGCGAGCACGAAATTACGCATCTCCATCATCCCGAGGACCTGACCCTGTGCGTCGAGGGCAGCCGCACCTGAAAAACCGGCCATCGGCACCGGCTGACGGAGTTCGATGGCGTTGTTCTCTGCAAGGCGCGCCTTGATTTCGGTGAGCCTTTTGGCGCCGTTCTGCTCTTTCGGATCGGGGATGCCGACCAGCGTCAGATCGCCTTTCCGGGCGGTATCCGCCACAAGCGCAAGCGGGGACAGCTTGCGTGGACCATAGACGCGCAAAAGCGCCAAACCATGGTTCCGGTCCTCTGCCACGCGATCGGCGTCGCCGAGACCGTCCGCGACAATAACCTGACATCCCGTCGCGAGCTTGCGGTCGGTAACAATGTGGCCGCGCGCGCTCACGACCAGGCCAGTCCCGTATTCGACCGATTTTGTCGGAGCCGCG